>OHQY01000228.1_pt1 | contig 15459 bp, 9 predicted proteins | sample 1578311 | NCBI WGS metagenome assembly OHQY01 (sample SAMEA3879545, study PRJEB24766) | human gut metagenome | biome: human-associated habitat; feature: feces | place: USA | collected 1985/1987 | reverse complement strand
TGTATCCGCTGATCCAGATCCTCTCTGCCAAGGGATATGATATCTCCGGCAGCGATGTGCTGGACGGCAGCATCATCCGCTCGGAGCGGGAGATGGGCGTGAAGGTCAGCCTGGGTCATGCTGCGGACAACGTGATCGGCGTTGACCTGGTGGTCTACTCTGCCGCCATTGCCAAGGACAACGTGGAGCTGAACGCTGCCGCTTCCTATGGCATCCCCACTGTGGAGCGCAGCGTTCTGCTGGGCTATGTGAGCCGCCTGTACAAGGACAGCGGAGTGTCCTTCGTTGGCATACACAATGTACATGCTTCCCTAAAGAGGCTTGATATCGGTGGTGCACTGAATACGACCGAGCTTCTTCGCATCTGTAGTCTTTTAGAGGTTGCAAAGCGCGTGAAGGCCTATGGCAGAAACGCCATGGATAATGAGAAGCAGGATTCTCTCTCCGGTCTGTTTGCAAGGATTGAACCGGTTTCTGCGCTCTGCGATGAGATTAAGAGGTGCATTTTATCTGAGGAAGAGATTGCCGATGATGCAAGTCCTGAGCTTTTTAAGATAAGAAAGAGCATACGCGGCATGAACGACAGAATCCATGCGCAACTCACCAAGCTCATGAACAACAGCACAACGAGGACATATCTGCAGGATACGGTTGTGACCATGCGCGACGGCAGATATTGTCTGCCTGTAAAGGCTGAGGCAAAGGGCAATGTACCCGGCATGATGCACGACCAGTCATCTACCGGCTCTACCCTTTTTATCGAGCCGATGGCTGTCGTCAATTTGAATAATGAGCTCAAGGAGCTTTTCATAAAGGAGCAGGAGGAGATTGAAAAAATCCTTGCAGCGCTCAGCGACAAGGTTGCCATGAATGCGGCTGCTTTGGAGCAGGACTATGAGATTCTTTCAGAGCTTGACTTCATTTTTGCAAAGGCAAATCTGGCTAAATCATACAACGGTGTGGCACCGGAGTTCAACACCGAGGGGCATATCAATATCAGAAAGGGCCGTCATCCGCTTTTGGATGCTAAAAAGGTGGTTCCTATAGATGTGCGGCTCGGCGAGGAATATAAGCAGCTCATCATCACCGGACCAAATACCGGCGGTAAAACTGTTTCACTAAAGACTGTCGGACTTTTGACTCTCATGGGTCAGGCAGGTCTTCACATTCCTGCGGCTGACAGGTCAAAGCTCGCCATCTTTGAGGATGTCTTTGCGGATATAGGCGATGAGCAGAGTATTGAGCAAAGTCTCAGTACCTTCTCGTCTCACATGACCAATATCGTAAAAATTCTTGAAAAAGCTGACGACAGAAGCCTTTGCCTGTTTGATGAGCTCTGCTCGGGAACCGACCCGACAGAGGGTGCGGCGCTTGCCATCTCAATTTTAAACAGACTGCACCGGTATGGCGCCATCACCATGGCCACCACACACTACAGTGAGCTGAAGGTGTATGCGCTTTCCACAGACGGTGTGGAAAATGCCTGCTGTGAGTTCAATGTAGAGACTTTAAGCCCTACCTACCGCCTGTTAATCGGTATTCCGGGAAAGAGTAACGCATTTGCAATCTCATCAAAGCTTGGTCTGGACGAAAACATCATCGAGGATGCAAAAAGCAGAATTAATGATAACGACCTTGATTTTGAGGATCTGATTGCAAGCCTCGAGTCACAGCGACAAACCATCGAAAAGGAACAGCTTGAAATCAACAGCTACAAGGCCGAGATTGAAAAGCTCAAAAAACAGCTTGAAGAGAAAAACGAGCGCATAGACAAGAGCAAAGACAAGATTTTACGCGAAGCAAATGAGGAAGCCTACAAGATACTGCAGGATGCAAAGGAACTTGCCGACAAAACCATCCGCAATTTCAACAAATACGGACAGGGCCAGGCTCCTATGAGTCAGATGGAAAAGGAGCGCTCTGCCCTTCGTGACAAGATGAATGACAAGGAAAAGAAGCTGTCAGACATCAAGAAAAACTCTGCCAAGGCAAATCACAAGGCGCCTAAGAAGCTGCGCATCGGTGATTCTGTGCTTGTGCTCTCCCTCAATCTGAAGGGAACTGTCCACACTCTGCCAAACGCCAAGGGTGATTTGTATGTGCAGATGGGTATACTGCGCTCGCTGGTTAATATTAATGACCTCGTGCTCTTAAACGACGATGTCTCTCCTGCCAAGAAGTACGGCGGCAGCGGAAGCAAAATAAAGATGAGCAAGTCGCTGTCAGTTTCATCAGAAATCAACCTGATAGGAAAGACTACGGATGAGGCACTTGCTCTCTTGGATAAATACTTAGACGACGCATATATCGCCCATCTTTCATCAGTGCGCATTGTCCACGGAAAAGGCACCGGTGCACTGCGAAAGGCTGTGCATGGACTCCTTAAGAGGACAAAAACTATTGCGGAATACCATCTCGGTGAGTTTGGTGAGGGCGATGCCGGAGTAACCATCGCAACCTTTAAATAACGACAATTTACTTTTACGGAATATAAATAATTTTTAAGAAGGAGATTAGAAATGGCTGTTAAACAGAAAATACTGATAGTAGACGACGACAACAATATAGCAGAGCTTATATCTCTATATCTGACCAAGGAATGCTATGACACCAAAATCGTAAATGACGGTGAGCAGGCGCTTATCGCGTTTGAGCACTACAAGCCAAACATGCTTCTTTTGGACCTCATGCTTCCGGGCATAGACGGCTATCAGGTATGCCGTGAGATACGTGCAAAGTCCGATGTGCCGATTATCATGCTCTCCGCAAAGGGCGAGGTATTTGACAAGGTTTTAGGCCTGGAGCTTGGTGCCGACGACTATATACTCAAGCCCTTTGACTCAAAGGAGCTTGTGGCAAGAGTCAAGGCCGTGCTCAGACGCTTCCAGCCTGCAAAGCCGGAGGCCTATGCTTCCGTAGATATCAAGTGTGTGGAGTACCCGGGGCTTATTGTAAATCTGTCCAACTACTCTGTCACTTATGACGGACAGCAGATTGATATGCCGCCGAAGGAGCTTGAGCTTTTATATTTTCTTGCCTCGTCTCCAAATCAGGTGTTTACAAGGGAGCAGCTTCTGGACAACATATGGGGCTATGAATATGTCGGCGACACCCGCACTGTCGATGTGCATGTAAAGCGTCTCCGCGAGAAAATCAAGGACAAGCCAACCTGGCGCATCGCAACTGTCTGGGGCATCGGATACAAGTTTGAGGTAAAATAAATAATGAAGCATACCATCTACACTAAGCTGTTAATCAGCTACCTGATTTACGGTGTCATCGCTTTTTTCATTATATGCACCTTTACACAGCATCTCACCACAGACTATATTGAAAAGCAGGAGGCATCCAATCTCTACAGGGAAGCATCCATCATTGCAGGTGATTACGCCGCCGAATACTTTGGCTCATCCATGTCGCTTAGCGATTTCCAGAATCACATGAAAATCGTAGCCGACTATATGGATGCCAAGGTATGGGTGGTCAGCCCTGATGGTGAGCTGCTCATGGACTCAGATGATCCGTCAATAGGCATTGATACCCAAAATGACAGTTCTAAGCCTGTATTGATAAATGGCTTTGATGTCACCGATTTTGGCAGCAACAACTATATGATTGGAGATTTTTATGGCTCCTTCAAGCATAAGATGCTGTCCGTATTTTCCCCGGTAAATGTCTCGTACCAGAATATCGGCTACATAGTCATTCACAAGACAATGAGCCATATCACGGCAGGTGTAAACGGTTTTATGAATATCTCCTTTTACACTGTAGCGCTCATTTTTGCCTTTGCATTTGTTCTGCTTTTCATGATGAGCCGCTCCATTTACCGTCCTATCTCTAAAATCACAAAGACCGCAAAGAAGTATGCAAAGGGTGATTTCACTGCCCAGATTGATGTACATTCCAATGACGAAATCGGCTATCTGGCAAACACACTAAACTACATGGCAACTGAGCTTGATACGCTTGAGGAGGATCAGCGCAAGTTTGTTTCCAACGTGTCACACGACTTCCGCTCCCCTCTTACCTCGATAAAGGGCTACGTGGAGGCTATGCTGGACGGAACCATCCCTGTTGAGATGCAGGATAAATATTTAAATATCATACTTTTTGAGACCGAGAGGCTTAATAAGCTCACCAAGAGTCTTATTGATCTGAACCAGTTCGGTCATCACGGCATACACTTGGATATTGCTGATTTTGACATCAATACAATGATCCGCACGACAATCCTTACCTTCGAGGGTAAATGCAGTGAAAAGGGCTTAAGCTTTGACCTGCTGCTCACCGGAAAAGAGCTTTTCGTGCGCGGTGATATGGTCAAAATCCAGCAGATTCTTTACAACCTGATTGACAACGCTGTGAAATTTTCAAATAATGATTCGAGTATCAAGATTGAGACAAGTATCAGAAATGAAAAGGTGTTTATATCAGTAAAGGATCACGGTATCGGTATACCAAAGGACAGCCTTTCAAAAATCTGGGAGCGCTTCTACAAGAGTGATTTATCCCGCGGAAAGGATAAGCGCGGTACAGGACTTGGCCTGTCAATAGTTAAAGAAATCGTGCAGGCACATGGTGAGAATATAAATGTAATAAGTACTGAGGGTGTGGGAACTGAGTTTATATTTACGCTGCCGCTCAGCCAAAAAGAAGGGTGAGGCGCAGCTCATCATATGATAGGTGTGGTGGGCGCCTCGCTTTTTAGGTTGTGACGTTGCCGGCATAGCACACAGTATATTCCTCAGAAAAATGTGAAGTCAGCCGCGGTTCTTTGTCCGGGCAGATTATGGTTTTATTTATGTTTCCTTTCTTCTTTAATTTATGGAACTCCGCGGCAGTTCACATTTTTCTTCGGAACACACTGTATGCTCTCCGGCTAATTCAGGTTTACGAGCGAGTCGCTTTGCTACCTTGCATTCTGGCAGTGCCGGACTTATTTCACTTACGTGAAATTTTGTCCGGCACTTTTTTCTTCTTAAATTTTAAGCTCATTTCACTTATGCGAAATGAGCTTATTAAATAGTTATATACTGTTTATAAATATTCTGAGCCGCCTTGAAAACACAAGAAAAACCGATTTTAAATAATTACACTTATATCACATTTTTATGGCTCGTATTTGCTGCCGGCCGGGTCGGTTACTGTGTAGTCTCCGCCGGATATGTCGGCTGTGGTTTCAAAGTCTGTGATGTCCTGATTTACGGTACCATCGAACAGGTCATATGTGAAGGTGTAGCCCTGTGCCGATACTGCTTTGACATATATTTTGATATTGCTTGCGGCTGTGACAGGGATTAAGTCTTCGATTTTGACTGTGCCTTCGAGACTATGAAGCTTACCGTCGTCCTCTTTTGAGGCATCTGAGGTATCATTTTCCGTGTTATTCTTTGAGCCATCTTTTTTGGCATCATCCTTCCTGCTTAAGGCGGATGTGATTGAATCTGTGTCCGCAGAGTCTGCACTGTCTGTGCCGTTTTCTGCCAACAACTGTCGGATATCGTATGTCTTTAGCTCTGTATCTGAGCTTGCAACCACGAGCTGCACACTGTTAAAGTCAAAGTAATCATTTCCCATGACCGCTACATCTACATCTGTGCCAAGCTTTATGCTGCCATTGTCAAAGGTTGGTTTATTGGCAAGTATGCCGGATGCTACATTTTTGAACACTGATGTCACACCTTCAAACTCATCGAGCACCTCTGTGCTTCTCTTATTTCCGTCAACAAACAGAAATGTCACATTGCCTGCATAGTCCTCAGACAGTGGAAGGGTGGCCTCACCCGTATACTTGATGCCGTTTAGCTCGAGCGGTATCTCGTTTGTACCGAAAAATACACTGGTTTTTGTATCCTCTGTGTACTCCTTTGGCACCACCGAGACAGAGACTGTGTATGTCATATCGGTAAAATCTGCACTTTTTAAGGAAATATCCCAGTCTGTTATGAGGCTGGCCTCCTCCTCAAGAGTGGACTTGATATCATCCTGCATGGTCTGCACATCAGAAAGTATCACCGATGTGTTGTCTGAGGTGTATGACATCTGTGTCTCGAGCTTTTTTATCCTGTTATTAAGCAATACTGCCCCCGCAATAAGTGCGGCGAGCAGTATTATGGTAATCGCATTGAAAATATTTTTTTTCAAATTCATATTATAGTGTTATTCCTCATCTTCCTCTGCAGCTACAGCTATTCCAAGCTCCTCAAGCTGCTTTGGATCTACAGTTCCGGGTGCCTCTGACATGAGGTCCGAAGCGTCCTTTACCTTAGGGAATGCAATAACCTCCTTGATATTGTCTGTATGCAGCATATGCATGCAGATACGGTCAACACCGAAGGCAAGTCCTGCGTGTGGCGGTACACCATATGAGAATGCATCAAGCAGGAATCCAAACTGCTCATGTGCACGCTCCTTTGTGAAGCCAAGCACCTCAAACATCTTCTCCTGAATGTCATCCTGATGGATACGCACTGAGCCTCCACCGAGCTCTGTACCATTGAGTACGATATCATATGCCTTTGCACGAACTGCGCCCGGATCTGAGTCTATCTTGTCCCAATCCTCCTCCATAGGCATAGTGAATGGATGATGCATTGCCATAAATCTGTTTTCCTCATCAGACCACTCAAGGAGTGGGAACTCTGTTACCCAGAGGAAATTGTACTTGTTCTCATCAATCAGGCCAAGCTCAGCTCCGAGCATGAGACGAAGCGCTCCAAGTACATTCCATACGATTTTATTCTTGTCTGCTGCGAAAAGGAGTAAATCTCCCGGCTTTCCGTTCATCTTTGCAACAAGTGCATCAAGCTCAGCTTCTGTCATAAACTTGGCAAATGATGACTTGTATGTGCCATCCTCATTGATGCACAGATAAGCAAGTCCCTTTGCTCCACAGCCCTTTGCGTGCTCTACAAGCTTGTCAATCTTCTTACGAGGCATCTTTGCCTGTCCCTCTACATTGATACCGCGGACAGAGCCACCGTTTTCAAGAGCTCCTGTGAATACTCCAAAGCCACAGTCCTTTACCACTTCCGAAACATCGCAAAGCTCCATACCAAAGCGTGTATCAGGCTTGTCAGAACCAAATCTGTCCATAGCCTCCTGCCAAGGCATACGCTTAAACGGAATCTCAACATCCACATTTATGACCTCTTTAAAAAGGTGCTTTAACAGTCTCTCATTTACCTCGATTACATCATCGATATCTACGAATGAAAGCTCCATATCTGCCTGTGTAAACTCAGGCTGTCTGTCTGCACGCAGATCCTCGTCACGGAAGCATCGTGCAATCTGGAAATATCTGTCATAGCCTGAAGCCATCAGAAGCTGCTTAAAGAGCTGTGGTGACTGTGGAAGCGCATAAAAATGTCCGTGGTGTATACGGCTTGGCACGAGATAATCTCTGGCTCCCTCCGGTGTAGACTTGCAAAGGATTGGTGTCTCTATCTCCAAAAAGCCCTCGTTTGCCATAAAGTCACGCATCACTCGAAGTACATTGCTTCTGAGCATGAGATTTCTCTGGATATCAGGACGGCGAAGATCCAGATAACGGTATTTAAGTCTGATGTCCTCGCTGGTCTTTGAATTCTCCTCAATATGGAATGGAGGTGTCTGTGCCTCTGAAAGCACTCTGATTGATGTAGCGATAACCTCGATATCACCTGTCTTTAAGTTCTCATTGACAGCAGCTGTTCTCTTCTGGACAGTTCCCTCAACTGCGATGACGAACTCACTTCTTAAGGTGCCTGCCTTTTCAAAGCCCTCTGCACCGACATTTTCCTCACCGAATACTATCTGAAGTATTCCGCTTCTGTCTCTTAAATCTACGAAAATGAGACTTCCTAAATTTCTTCTCTTCTGTACCCAGCCCATCACGGTGACCTTCTCACCGATATTGGCATTTGATACCTCTGTACATCTATGGCTTCTATGTAAGCCCTGCATTGATTCTGCCATTTTATACTCCTTATATTTCTACTATATATTTATTCTAATAACTGTTTGGTACCGCTGCTACACAGCTAATCTGCTGCTTATCAGATTCCTATCTGTTAAAGAACTCAACAAACTCCTCGTAGCCCTCTTTCATAAGCTGCTCCTTCTGGAATTTCTTGTTCTTGTTCATGCGCACAACAAGCACCTGCTGTCCGTTTGCTCTTGCGTCTTTTGCCTGGTTCATGACATCAACAAGCTTGTCTGCCGGATATTTCTTCTCAACCAGATAAGCCACCTTCTTTGGACTCTCAGGAATCTTGAAGCCACTCTCCATGAGAAGCAGGATAATTCTCTCAAAACCGATTGAAAAACCACAGGCCGGTACATCATTTCCGGTGAACTTTCCAATCATCTTGTCATATCGTCCGCCACCGCCACAGGCTGCGCCAAGCTCAGGCATTGATATCTCAAAAATAGTTCCTGTGTAGTAGCTCATTCCACGAACAAGTGTAGGGTCAAATACGAGCTCAAACTTTGCTCCCTTTGTGGCATTAACAGCCGTAGCTATCTCTGTCATATTTGTAACCACTTCTTCGTCTAAATATTCACCGAGCTTTTCTGAAAGTATTTTTACACCCTCAGTGACATCCCTTGTCTGCTCCAAAAGCTTGAACAAATCAAGATATTTGTCAATATTTTCCTGTGGGTAGCCATCCTGTGCAAGCTCACTTGCAACGCCTTCCACTCCTATCTTGTCCATCTTATCGAGTGTGATAAATACGCTGTCGTAGTCCTCCTCAGCGAAACCACTGTAAGCAGCCATTGCCTTTAGGATTCTTCTCTCGTTGATTCTTATCTCAAAGTTCTCGAAGCCGAGTCTGCCGATTGTGGTAGTGGTTGCTGTAATCAGCTCTATCTCTGCCAGATTGCTTGGCTCTCCGAGTATATCTATATCACACTGTGTAAACTGTCTGTAGCGGCCTCTCTGAGGTCTGTCTGCTCTCCACACACTGCCCATCTGAAGTGCCTTAAACGGCGATGGCAGGTTGTTGGCATTGTTTGAATAATATCTTGAAAGTGGCACTGTAAGGTCGTAGCGCATTCCAAAGTCTACTACATCCGACTCTTCCTTTGCTGTCTCCAGATTCAGCTTCTCGCCTCTCTTCATTACCTTGAAGATCAGCTTCTCATTTTCTCCGCCCTGCTTGCTTGTGAGATTTGCTATATTCTCCATGCATGGTGTCTCTATCGGTGTAAATCCAAAGCTTCTATATGTATCCTTGATCACACTTGTCACATAATCACGGATTTCCATCTCTGCAGGTAATATATCCTTCATGCCGTTGACCGGCTTTTTGCTCAGTGCCATTTGGTTTCCTCCATCTATATTAAAATATTGAATTCATTAGCTATTCTATTATACTTTTCGGTTTTGCAATCGTCAAGGGTTACAGGGGATTTTGCTGTATGTGCTATAGGACGGGCTGCAAGCCACGGCACCGCTAGGGCATACGCATATGCTTTGCTTTCGCTACGCTTTGCCGCTAAGATACTGTACGGATTATGCTTTTTGCGCTTCTATGCTTGACGAAACCGTCGAAACGCGCCTTCCGTGGCGCGGTTCTCCTTGACTTGCCCTCCATGGCAAGTCATTTCTGTGCTTCATACGCATATTCCTACAGTGTCTAAGCGGCTTCGCTATTCGCTCAATCAAAACATATGCGTATGCCCTGGCGGTGTCGTGGCTTGCAAATGCTAATGCACATCTACTGTGGTGGATTGCAAATTCCGCACGGAGACAAGCCCATGGATTTTGCTTCTTCAAGCGTTACCTCTGTGTCACTCTTTTTCAAAGTCCGACAGCCCGCACGGTGATATTTCTTGCCGGTTGCAGTGATATGAACCATCGTCTCGCTGTTTGAGGAATCAGCAGCGCTATTTTCTGTTGCTGAGCTGTCTGAGCCTGATGATGCACTTCCTGTTGTACTGCCTGAAGAGCCGGATTCTCCTGCCCCGCTTCCAGCGCTGCTCTGCGAGCCTTCATTTTGCGGTGTATCCGTCTGAGCGCTCTGCTGCGGAGTGGTGCCATCCAGCCAGCTGTCACCATTCTCATAGTTTATTCCGACTCCGGGCTGCACATTATAGCAATAGACATTAAAAAATATGCCGCCACCGTTATCCTCAACCGACTTTGCCTCTATGAGAACGCCGTTTGCAACTAGATTGCTACCCGAGAACATCGGAGTCACTCTGTAAAGCACATGATTTCCTGTATTGTTTACATAATCCGCTACCAGATTCTCAAACGGAAGCATGCCCTCCACATTCAGGTATCTCGTACCGGTAATAAGATTCTTCGGATTGGCATTTTCGCCGGCAAGCTGATAGCCAATAAGATGACAGCGATTATACAAATATCTATCCTTTATCACATCATACTTCACCGTATGCCAGCCTGATGGCTTTATCATGCCTATCTTGCCACGCTCCTCAGTCGGCATGATATCCTTGCAGATATTGGCATAAGCCACACCGCATCTGCCAAGTGAATCCAAATCACTGTAATTTTCAAAAGCAGTGGTAATCATATCGCTGTCCGTAAAAAAAGGCTCATTATTGTTGACAGCCACGTATGCCTTGCCATCATATGCAGGAATCGCATCGAGGGAAACGTAGGAATTGTTATTTACCAGATCCTCCTGCGGCTTTCCTGAATCCGCCTGTCCTGTACCGTTAGCACCTGAATCAGCTTCCGCCGGGTCACTTCCACTCTGTGCACCATCTGCGTTATCCTTGCTGCCTAAAGCACCGGAAGAATCCTCCCCTGCCACTACAGCTCCTGCGGCATGCCCGGCTCCTTCAGTGCCGGATAAATCAGCGGAAGCACAGCCTGTAAAAATTGTGGCAATTGCAAGTAACTCACATAGTGTAATTGCTGCTGTTTTCCTTAGCTTTAGCCATATGTTCATATAAAATCACTCTTTCTATCAATCGATTGATATTGGATTTTCCCTAATTACAATAAATTAAATGAATACTTAAATTACTAAACCTAATATACTTTTATTTCCTCTCTTCGTTTATTATAGCAAACATTTGTTTGTTTTTCAACCCTTGCTGTAAAGCTATACATTCCCCACTATTTGGACAGTTACTGTTCACACCTAACAGTATGACCAGCGACGCTCTTAGGTGGATTACCACCACAGCGTAAGGGCCGTAAGCCCCGCCTGGCGGGTGCACACGGATTCTCGTGAGAGCGCATAGCGAAGCTGTTTAGATACTGTAGGATTATGCCCGTGAAGCACAGAAATCCGCAGCCATGGACGGCTGGGGAAGGCGTTATGCGCCACGGACGGCGCATAAAAGCCGGTTTCGTCGAGCATTGAAAACCCAAAAGCATAATCCGTACAGTATCTTAACAGCGCAGCGTAGCGAAAACGAGAGTCCGTGTGCACCACGACTGGGCGGAGCTTACGGCCCGAACTCAAAAAAGCCACCCCAGGCATAACACCCGGTGTGGCTTTTAATCATGTATTATGAAATTATTTGAATCACCTAATGTGAATCAGCACTGCTATATTGCAGAACAAATCTACTCGCAAAGCTTAGAAAACTCATCCGCAACAAACTGAACCTTGGTTCCGATAATAACCTGAACAGAATTCTTGCCAGGCTTCATAACGCCTGCAACACCTGCAGATTTAATCTTCTTGTCATCAACCTGAGTGATATCCTTAACCTCAAGTCTGAGTCTTGTGATGCAGTTGTCAATGCTTGCAATATTGTCTTTGCCACCGCAGCCCTCAAGAATAGTCTTTGCTACTGCTGTGTAGTCATTGTTAGAAAGCACTGCCTTCTTCTCTGCCTCGACATCATCATCCTCTCTACCAGGGGTCTTAAGATTCCATTTCTTGATAGCGAAATAGAATACAATGTAGAATACGATAAAAGCTGCGATTCCAAGAGGAATGATGAGCCATGTCTTTGCTGCAGCCGGAAGTGAAGATGAGAATAATAAATCCATCGCACCGGCTGAGAATGAGAAGCCTGCTCTAAATCCAAGAGCTACTGTAACCATTGTGAAAATACCATAAAGTAAAGCATAAATCACATAGAGACCAGGAGCAAGGAACATAAATGCAAACTCGAAAGGCTCTGTAACACCACAGATGAATGCACAGATAGCTGCAGAAGCAAGGATACCGATGGCAGCCTTTTTCTTAGCAGGCTTTGCGCACTTAACCATAGCAAGTGCTGCACCAGGAATACCAAACATCATACATGGGAAGAAACCTGACATGTACATTCCGAGGCTCCATGAAACATCCTTTGATGTCTCGCCTGCCCAGAAATGTTTGAGGTCTCCAAGTCCGATAGTATCGAACCAGAATACATTGTTTAATGCGTGGTGTAATCCTGTAGGAATTAACAGACGGTTCAGGAATGCATAGATACCTGCACCGACTACATCAAAACCAACGATTGCTTTACCGATAGATACAAGAGCACCGAAAAGTAATGGCCATACAAACAGTAATACTACAGATACAAGGATTGAAACAACACCTGCGATAATTGCTACGCAACGCTTGCCACTGAAGAATGACAGCCAGTCAGGAAGCTTTGTATCCTTAAATCTGTTGTAACACAAAGAACCAATAATACCGGCCAAGATACCAATAAATGGGTTTTGAATCTTGTCGAATGCAAGTGTCTTTGTAGCGCTGTCAGCGATAGATGGCATGATTGTGGTAACAAAGCCTGTAGACAGGAGTGTTGTCATCATCAGCCATGAAGCTAAAGCTGCAATACCGCCGGTACCGTCGTTCTTTTCCGACATACCGACACCAACGCCGATTACAAAAAGGATGGCCATGTTGTCAATCAAAGCGCCCCCTGCTTTAACTAAAAACAGACCTATTAAATTACGCACTCCCTCGATGTCACCACCCTGCATGGTTGCAGGACATAAAAAATATCCAATACCCATGAGGATACCACAGATAGGAAGTACTGCTACGGGAAGCATTAAAGCTTTACCGAGCTTCTGCAGATACTTCATCATAAAAGCATTCCTCCAAAAATCGTGAGTGGGTCTCTCCCAACTCAGTGCCGGGCTGTCTGGTTCCGCAGCCGCGACACTTTGTTAATCTCATATTAACATATTCTTCATAAAAAAGAAAGTGATTTTAGCAAAATTGTCAAAAAGCCGAAAAACCGACGGTTTCTTTGTGCAATATTCAAACATACCATTGATTTTTGCCCAAATTCCTTTGAAAATTTAACTTTTTCGGGAAAGTTATTTTCATAACAGGGTGGATCTACACCTCGGCTACGTCCTTCGTCGCCACCACATCCACGCCGGTCCCGGCTGCATCGGGCAGCAGAATCTGGCCGATGTGTACGGGGGCGGGCACCACGACGCTTTTCAGCGCGCGGACAACGTCAAAAATTTTCTCCCTCGGGATGTCGCTGCGGGTCTTGCAGCTCACGGCGGGCAGGATGCCGCCGGTCACGCGCACCGTTGTGGTCACAATGCGCGTCGGGGCGGTGACCTCCCTGCGGGCGTAGGCGTCGCCGCGCGGGCAGGTGTTGCCCTGTACGGTGACCGCGCCGCCGTCCAGCGTCACAGTCAACGGGCAGCCCATCGGGCAGCCGATGCAGATCAGTTCACGTTTTTCCATCGTCAGCCCTCCTCCAACGTTACCGTCACGGCGTCGCCCGGGCCGCGCAAAAGCTCGGCCTTCAGCCGCACAGTCTCCATCTCACCGGGGGCCAGCACGGGCCGCTTGCGGCTGTAGATGCATTCTGTACCGCGGTACACCGCTATTTTTTTATTTTTGTACACGCCGCCCACGCGGAACCGCAGCGTCACGGTATCCCTCGCGCAGTCGGGGCGGATGGTGGTCGGCACGGTGTAGCGCACGCCGTTTTCGCACCGCACGGGCAGGGTGCGGCCCGCCGCGGCCCCGCCGCCCGCAATGTATGCCGCCGCGTGCTCACCTGCCGCCGCGGCTTCCTCCGACACATAATCCACCAGATCATGCACATGCAGCACGTTGCCCGCGGCAAAGACGCCGGGCAGGTTCGTTTCCAGGCTCTCATTGACCGCCGGGCCGCCGGTGACGGGGTTCAGCGCCACGCCCGCGGCGCGGCTCAGCTCGTTTTCGGGCAGCAGCCCGCAGGAAAGCAGCAGCGTGTCGCAGTCGTAGTGTTCCTCGGTGCCGGGGACGGGTTTTCCGTTTTCGACCCGCGCCAGCGTGATGCCGGTCACGCGCTCCTTGCCCTGAATGTCCACTACCGTGTGGCTCAATTTCAGCGGAATGCCAAAATCATCGAGGCACTGCACAATATTGCGCTTTAAGCCGCCGGAGTACGGCATCAGCTCCGCCACGCAGAGCACCTTTGCCCCCTCCAGCGTCATGCGGCGTGCCATGATAAGGCCGATGTCGCCGCTGCCCAGAATCACGACCCGCCGCCCGGGCAGGCAGCCCTCCATGTTGACAAGCCGCTGCGCCGTGCCCGCGGTGAAGATGCCCGCAGGCCGGTAACCCGGAATGTTCAGCGCGCCGCGCGGGCGCTCACGGCAGCCCATGGCCAGAATGACCGCCTTGGGGTGCAGCTGAAACAGTCCGTCGGTCTTGTTCATGGCGGTGACGGTCTTGTCCGCCGCCAGATCCAGCACCATCGTGCTGAGCTTATATTCAATTCCCAATTCGCGTACCTGCGTCACAAACCGTGCCGCGTACTCGGGGCCGGTCAGCTCCTCTTTAAAGGTATGCAGGCCGAAGCCATTGTGGATGCACTGGTTCAGGATGCCGCCCAGCTCACTGTCGCGCTCCAGGATCAGGATGTCCTGCACGCCGCTTTTGCGTGCGGCCGCCGCCGCGGCCAGCCCCGCCGGGCCGCCGCCGATAATGACCAGATCAACGTTTTTCATGGCAGACGCCCCCTTTCACAGGCTATCCTTGTTCGTGCCGACGATGATTTTGGACGCACCGCCGGACTTGGTGATCTCGCTCTGCGGCACGCCCAGCTCCCGCGCCAGGATCTCCATGACGCGCGGGCTGCAGAAGCCCGCCTGGCAGCGGCCCATGCCCGCGCGGGTGCGCCGCTTGACGCCGTCCAGACTGCGCGCGCCGGGCGTGCGGCGGATGGCGTCGATGATCTCGCCCTCGGTCACGCTCTCGCACCGGCATATTATCTGCCCGTAGGCCGGGTTTTGCCGGATAAGCTCCGCCCGCGCTGCAAGATCCAGCGCTTTGGGGTCCAGAATGCCCCTGCGCGTCGGGTCAAAATCGGGCTTATTGTGTAAGTGCAGACTGCCGCGCACAATGTCCGCGACCATCGCACCGATGGCCGGAGCGCTGGACAGGCCGGGCGACTCGATGGCCGCGCAGTCCACAAAGCCGGGCGCGATCTCGCCGATGAAGAAGTCGTGCCGCGCCTCGTGGGCGCGCAGACCCGCGAAGCTCGTGATGGTCTGGCGCAGCGGAATGTCCTTGACCGCGAGGCCGG
>OHQY01000225.1_pt1 | contig 15547 bp, 10 predicted proteins | sample 1578311 | NCBI WGS metagenome assembly OHQY01 (sample SAMEA3879545, study PRJEB24766) | human gut metagenome | biome: human-associated habitat; feature: feces | place: USA | collected 1985/1987 | reverse complement strand
GCGATCCGTTCATGACGAGCGAACCGCCGAAAACGATCAGTACCGCGACGGCCGTCAGGCCGAGAAATTCGCTCATCGGCGAGGCCAGTTGCTGACGGCGGGCCATCGAGAGCATCAGGCGCGAAAATTCGGCGTTGAACTCGGAGAACTTGCGGCGGATATAGTCGGTGGCGTTGTAGCTTTTGATGACCTTGATGCCCGAAAGCGATTCGTCGAGCACGCTTACCATGTCGCCCATGCGTTCCTGCCCTTTGAGGGCCGGGTGGCGCAGTTTTTTGACGATCCGTCCGATGATGAGCGCCACTACGGGCAGGAACAGGATGGCGAACAGGGACAACTGCCACGATACGAGGAGCATGTAGATCACGTAACCGATAATAAGCAGCGGATCGCGGAAGGCGACTTGCAGCGTATTGGTGATGCAGTACTGGACCACCATGACGTCCTGTGTGATGCGCGACATGAGATCGCCCTTGCGCTGATCGCTGAAATATCCGGCGTTCATCCCCATGATTTTGTTGAACAGATCGTTGCGCATGCGTTGCAGCGACCTGACACGCATGTTTTCGACCGTCCAGGCGCTCATGTAGCGGAAGAAATTGCTCAACAGGTTCATTACGATCGTACCGCAGGCGAGCAGGAGGAGCATTTTCGACATCGTGAAATTCGTCCCGAACAGTTGCGTATAGACGTAGCTCAACATCTGCGAGGCGTCGATGTCCGAGAACGAGAGCCCGTGCATGGGAAAGTCGTAAACGGGTTGGAAAACGTAGGAGTTCTTGTCGTCGAACAACGTGTTCATGATCGGGAGGATCATGGCGTAGGTGAGCGTGTTGAACAGGGCGTACAGCAGCGCGTAAAAGAAGTAGGGGACGGCGTATTTGGAGATCGGGCTGACGAATCCCAGCAGCCGCATGTATGTTTTGAACATAAATTCCGGATCGGTTATTGTTTCGGAGTAAAGTAGGGGCAAATATAGCAATTTAATCAGGATATGCAATCCGGTTGTCCGATTTTGGGGAAAGAATGTTATTTTTGTAACAGGATAGAGTCATAAAAAGGAACAATAGACCATGGAAAATTTCAAACAGATCGATCCGGCTGAAATTACCGATAATTTTATCCGGGCCATCGGCCGGGAGTGGATGCTCGTCACGGCCGGGAACAGAGAAAGTTGCAATACGATGACCGCCAGTTGGGGTTTGATCGGGTTCATCTGGGGACGCCCCGTGGCGCAGTTCGTGATACGTCCGCAGCGTTATACGCGGGAGTTCGTCGATCGGGAGGAGAGGGCGACCCTCTCGTTTTTCTCGCCCGAATATCGTGCGGCTCTCGAATACTGCGGCAGTCGTACCGGCCGTACGGAGGATAAGATCCGCAATGCCGGACTGACGGTCGCCTGTACGGACGACGGAGTGCCCGCGCCGGCCGAAGCACGCCTGATCCTGCAATGCCGCAAGCTCTATGTCGGAAGAATCCGGCCCGAAGGGTTCGTCGATCGCAGTTGCGATACGAAATGGTATCCCCAGCACGATTATCACGAGGTCTATATTGCCGAAATCGAGCGAGCTTACGTGCGGAAGTAAGTTAAGTAGAGATAGGAGCAGGAGGTGAGTAGGGCAATGCCGTCCCGAGTTCGGGCGGCCGTGTGACCGGATAGTTTTTTAAAAAGTCTCGGGACATTTCGTCGTGTTTCGGGGCTTTTTATTCTCTTTATATGGCTTACTCTCCACTGCCCGGAACATACCCGGTATCTTCCAGCAGGTGCGCCCTGTCGTTGGCTGCGGCTACGGCCAGTTGGTCGCAGCGGTTGTTTTCGACCGTATCGGCATGACCCTTGACCCAGACGAAACGGACCTTGTGACGGCGGTAGGAGCGCAGGAAGCGGGACCATAGATCGGGGTTCTTCTTGCCGGCGAACCCTTTCTTCTCCCAGCCGAATACCCAGCGTTTCTCCACGGCATCGACCACGTATTTCGAATCGGAGTAGATCGTCACGTCGCTGCCTTCGAATTTCAGCATTTCGAGGGCTACGCAGACGGCCAGCAGCTCCATGCGGTTGTTGGTCGTCAGGCGGTAACCCTGCGACACCTCCTTGCGGAACCGTCCCGATATCAGGACCGCTCCGTAACCACCCGGACCGGGATTGCCCAGGGCCGAGCCGTCGGTATAGATGGTGATTTCCGGCATAGTCGGGTATAAACTCCTCTCTCTGCTGTTGTAAGCCGGAGAGAGGAGTTGAATGTTTCGTGATGAGTTATTTCAAGGCCGCCAGTTGTTCCCGAAGCGCGGCGATCTTGGCTTCGGCGTCAGCCTGTTTGGTCCGTTCGTTGGCCACGACTTTCTCGGGAGCCGACGAAACGAATCTTTCGTTCGAGAGCTTTTTTTGCACGCTGGCGAGGAATCCTTCGAGGTATTCCAGTTCGCCTGCGAGTTTTTTGCGTTCGGCCTCGATGTCGATCATGCCCTCCATCGGTACGAAGTATTGCGTGGTCTTTACGAGGAATCCGACGGCCGAAGGATCTTTCTCCCGGGTGGTTTCGATCTGCGAGAGGTTGCCCATTTTCTGCAGGACGGGAGCGTATTCCGCCGGGTAGTTCTCGTCGGCGATCACCCGGAGCGTCAGGGGGTCTTTCTGCGGAATGTTTTTCTGCTTGCGGACGTTGCGGACGGCCGTTACGACCTCTTTCGTCAGTTCGAACCGGCCCAGCAGCGCCTCGTCTATCTCCCGTGCTTCGGGCATGCGCTGGACCATGATCGACTCGCCTGCCTTGCGGGGTGCCAGGTCCTGCCAGATCTCTTCGGTGACGAACGGCATGAAGGGGTGTAGCAGACGCAGCAGGTCGTCGAAGAAACCGCACGTGGCTTCCAGTGTCGGCCGGTCGATCGGGCATTGGTAGGCCGGTTTGATCATTTCGAGGTACCAGCCGCTGAAGTCGTCCCAGAAGAGTTTATACAGATTCATGAAGGCTTCCGAGATACGATAGGAGGCGAAGTCCGATTCGACCTGACGCAGCGTCTTGGCGAGCGCTTGACGGAACCATTCGATTGCCAGGCGGTTGTTTTCGCTTTGTGCCAGGGTGTCGTCGATCGTCCAGCCGTTGACCAGTCGGTAGGCATTCCAGATTTTGTTGCCGAAATTGCGTCCCTGTTCGCAGAGAGCCTCGTCGAACATTACGTCGTTGCCCGCTGAGGAGCTCAACAGCATCGCTACGCGCATGCCGTCGGCGCCGAACTGGGCGATCAGGTCGAGCGGATCGGGCGAGTTGCCGAGCTGTTTGGACATCTTGCGGCCGATTTTATCGCGCACGATCCCCGTGAAATAGACGTGACCGAAAGGCTTCTCACCCCGGTATTCGTAACCGGCCATGATCATGCGGGCCACCCAGAAGAAGATGATGTCGGGACCGGTTACCAGATCGTTGGTCGGATAGTAGTATTCGATGTCTTTGTTATTCGGGCGGCGGATGCCGTCGAATACCGAGATGGGCCACAGCCACGACGAGAACCAGGTGTCGAGCACGTCCTCGTCCTGCCGCAGATCGGCGAGCGTCAGCGAGGCGTCGCCGCTCTTGGCCCGGGCTTTCTCCAGTGCCTCGTCTGCGTTGAGGGCCACTACGTAGCCGCCTTGGGGCAGATACCAGGCCGGAATGCGCTGGCCCCACCAGAGCTGGCGCGAGATGCACCAGTCCTTGATATTCTCCATCCAGTGACGGTAGGTGTTCTTGTATTTTTCGGGAACGAGCTTGATTTCGTCCTCCAGAACGGCCCGCGTCGCCGGTCCGGCGAGCTTCTCCATCGAGAGGAACCACTGCATCGAGAGCTTGGGTTCGATCGCTACGCCGGTACGTTCGGAATAACCCACGTTATTGGTGTAGTCTTCGGTTTTCTCCAACAGGCCGGCCGCGTCGAGATCCTTTTCGATCTGTTTGCGCAGGGCGAAGCGCTCCATACCGGCATAAAGCCCTACCTTGTCGTTGATCGTGCCGTCGTCGTTGAAGATGTCTATCGATTCGAGCCCGTATTTTTCACCGAGCATATAGTCGTTCACGTCGTGCGCCGGAGTAACCTTCAGGGCACCCGTGCCGAAAGCGATGTCCACGTACGTATCGCGGATCACGGGCACCGACCGGCCCACCAGCGGGACGATGACCCGGGCGTCTTCGGGCAGCCAGGCGTAGCGTTCGTCGTCGGGATTGACGCAGAGGGCCGTATCGCCGAGGATCGTTTCGGGCCGGGTCGTGGCGACGATGATCGTGCGGTCGGTGCCTTCGACCCGGTAGCGCAGGTAGTAGAGCTTGCCGTGCGACTCTTTGAACACTACCTCTTCGTCCGAAAGGGCGGTCTGGGCCGACGGGTCCCAATTGACCATGCGTACGCCCCGGTAAATCAGCCCCTTTTCATAGAGGTCGCAGAAGACCCGCAGGACGCTTTCGGTACGGGCTTCGTCCATCGTGAAGCAGGTGCGCTCCCAGTCGCACGAGGCGCCCAGCTTGCGCAGTTGCTTGAGGATCATGCCGCCGTACTTCTCCTTCCATTCCCAAGCGTATTCGAGGAACTTTTCACGCGAGAGCGACGATTTTTCGATGCCCTTTTCGTGCAGCATCGCCACGACCTTGGCCTCGGTGGCGATCGACGCGTGGTCCATGCCCGGCACCCAGCATGCGTTCTTGCCCGACATGCGGGCGCGGCGCACCAGTACGTCCTGCAACGTGTTGTTGAGCATATGTCCCATGTGGAGCATACCCGTGACGTTGGGTGGCGGGATGACGATCGTATAGGGTTCCCGTTCATCGGGTTCGGAATGGAAAAGGCGGTGCTCCATCCAGTAGTCGTACCATTTGGATTCGATCTCCTGCGGGGAGTATTTGTCGGCGATTTGCATGATATTGTATGCGGTATTTATAATAATTTGTACAGGATTTGCAAAGTTATGAACATTCTGCTAATATGAAATAAAATTAGGAGGAAAATCGTTATCTTTGCAAAATCTGTAATTTTTTAAAAAAAGTAGATGTTTTTCGTACTCAAAACTTTCCCGGTCAAGGAAAGGAGGAGCGAGGGGAAAGCGGTCGGGGTCGGGAGTTTCCGAAGGGAGAATTTATCCGACGATACGGAAAACACTTCGATTTTTAGCCACATAATAAAAAGAATATGAGTAAGAAGGATAAAATAAAGAATATCGACATGGACGATCTGAAGGCACTGCCCGATGTCCTGGACGGACGCCATCACGTCATTCCCATCGTAACGGGCGGGGACGAGGTGTTGGAAGAGGTCAACGTGCCCGAAATATTGCCGATATTGACCTTGCGCAGTTCGGTGCTGTTTCCCGGAGCGATCACGCCGATTACGGTCGGCCGAGAGAAGAGCATCCGGCTGGTGCGCGAAGTGAACGAGCGCAACGGATTGCTGGGGGCCGTGCTGCAACGCGAAAGCGAAGTCGAAGATCCGGCGCCGGACGATATGTACAAGGTCGGCACTGCGGCTCGTATTATCAAGATTCTGGAGATGCCCAACGGCAACCTGACGGTGATTCTAAACGGACTGGAGAAAATCGAGGTGAAGGAGTATGTCTCCACGGAACCTTATTTCCAGGCCAGCGTGACGCCGTTGCGCGACTCTTCTCCCGATGTAAAGAGCCTGGAGTTCGAGGCTCTCGTGGATTCGATCCGCGACATTGCGCTGGGTATCATCGCTATTTCGCCGGACATGCCCAAGGAGGCGGCGTTCGCCATCAAGAATATCGACTCCAAGCGGGGAATCATCAACTTCATCTGTTCGAACCTCGAGCTTTCGGACGAAGACCGCCAGTCGCTGCTGGAGTCTCCCGGTCTGCTGGCCCGTGCCCGCAAGTTGTTGGAGATTCTGGTGCGCGAGCAGCAGCTCGTCGAGCTGAAGAACGAGATCCAGAGCCGTGTCAAGCAGGAGATCGACAAGCAGCAGCGCGATTACTACCTGCAGCAGCAGATGCGCACGATTCAGGACGAGCTGGGCGAAGGTGCCGACAGCGAGCTGGAGGGATTGCGCGAGAAGGCGTCCAAGAAGAACTGGCCCAAGGAGGTGGCCGAACTTTTCGAGAAGGAGATCACCAAGCTCGAACGGCTCAATCCCGCCGTGGCCGAATATTCGGTGCAAGTTACCTATCTGCAACTGATGCTCGAGCTGCCCTGGAACGATGTGACGCAGGATAATCTCGATCTGAAATGCGCACGCGAGCAGCTCGACCACGACCATTTCGGGCTGGACGAAGTGAAAGAGCGTCTGTTGGAGCATTTGGCCGTCATCAAGCTGAAAGGCGACTTGAAATCCCCGATCCTCTGTCTGTACGGCCCTCCGGGCGTAGGCAAGACCTCGCTGGGCAAGTCCGTGGCGGCGGCGCTGGGACGTAAGTTCGGCCGTATTTCGCTGGGCGGTCTGCACGACGAGGCCGAGATACGCGGTCACCGCCGCACCTACATCGGGGCGATGCCGGGCCGGATCATCCAGACCATCAAACGCTGCGGGTCGTCCAATCCGGTCATCATCCTCGACGAGGTGGACAAGGTGACCGTAAGCAATCACGGCGACCCGTCGAGCGCACTGCTCGAAGTGCTCGATCCTGAACAGAATACGACATTCCACGACAACTACCTCGATACGGAGTACGACCTTTCGAAAGTGCTTTTCATCGCCACGGCCAACAACATCGGCAACATCAATCCGGCGCTGCGCGACCGTATGGAGATGATTAACATTCCGGGCTACATTCTCGAAGAGAAGGTGCGGATCGGCCTCGACCACCTGCTGCCCAAGCAGATGACGGCGCACGGCATTCCCGAGGGGCAACTGGTGCTGACTCCCGAGGTCGTCGAGCAGGTCATTGCGGGCTATACCCGCGAGTCGGGTGTCCGTTCGCTGGACAAGCACTTGGCGAAGATCGCCCGCTACCGGGCCAAGCAGATCGCTTTCGAGGAGGCTTATACGCCGGAGCTTACGCAGGCCGATGTCGAGAAGATTCTCGGCATCCCGAAATTCCTGCGCGAAGAGTACGAGGTCGGGGATATGGTCGGCGTAGTCACCGGCCTGGCTTGGACCGAGGTCGGCGGCGATATCCTCTACATCGAGTCGGTGCTGACCCCCGGCAAGGGCAAAGTGAGCCTGACGGGTAACCTGGGTGAGGTGATGAAGGAGTCGGCGACGATCGCCCACGAGTGGGTGATGGCGCACCACAAGGAGTTGGGTATCGATCCCGAAATGTTCGAGAAGAACGACATCAACATCCACGTACCGGAGGGAGCCATTCCCAAGGACGGTCCTTCGGCGGGTATCACGATGGTCACCTCGATCGTTTCGACCTATACGGGGCGCAAGGTGCGCGAGCGTATCGCCATGACCGGAGAGACGACCCTGCGGGGACGTGTAATGCCGGTAGGCGGTATCAAGGAGAAGATCCTGGCGGCCAAGCGTGCCGGTATCAAGGAGCTGATCCTTTCGGAAGACAACCGCAAGGACATCTCGGAGATCAAGGCGGAGTACATCGACGGTCTGACGTTCCACTACGTGCGGACGAACGAGGATGTGTTGCGTTTGGCTCTCGAGGAGAAGAAATAATCCGTGTTAATTTGAAAAGCGGGACGCAATGTCCCGCTTTTTTCGTATTTTAGCGACTTGAAACAGATAGAGTCACGAGTTATGGAGTTTGTTGCGATCATTCCCGCCCGCTATGCATCGACCCGCTTCCCGGGCAAGCCGCTGGCGATGCTCGGGGGAAAGCCCGTCATCCGCCGGGTGTATGAACAGGTGACCGGCGTGCTGCCCGATGCGGTCGTGGCGACCGACGACGAACGGATCCTGCGTGCCGTCGAGGAGTTCGGCGGTCGTGCCGTGATGACTTCGTCCGAGCACCGCAGCGGCACCGACCGTTGCTGGGAGGCTTATGGAAAGCTCGGCCGGGAGTACGACGCCGTAATCAACGTGCAGGGCGACGAGCCTTTTATCCGTCCGGAACAGCTTCGGGCGATCATGCGCTGCTTCGACGTGCCGGGTACGGACATCGCTACCCTGGTGCGTCCCTTCGCCGAGTCAGACGGACTGGCGGCGCTCGAAAATCCCAATTCGCCGAAAGTGGTGCTCGACGGCGAGTCGCGGGCGATCTACTTTTCGCGCTCGGTGATTCCCTACCTGCGGGGTGTGGAGCGGTCGGAGTGGCTGGCGAAACATACTTTCTATAAACATATCGGTATGTATGCCTTTCGTACGAAGGTGCTCGCCGAGGTGACGGCCTTGCCGCCATCTTCGCTGGAGAAGGCCGAGTCGCTCGAACAGTTGCGCTGGCTGGAGAACGGCTACAGGATCGGCGTGGGTATCTCCGACGTGGAGACCATCGGCATCGACACGCCCGAAGATCTGGCGGCCGCCGAGGAATTTTTGAAACGAATGAAGCGATAGAATCATGGATAAAAAACCTCTCTTTATAGCCGGTCCCTGCGTGATCGAATCGGCGGAATTGCTCGATACGGTCGCTGCGACGCTGGCGGACATCAATCGTCGGCTGGGCGTCGAAATCATTTTCAAGGCTTCGTTCGACAAGGCCAACCGCACGTCGATTTCGTCGTTCCGGGGGCCGGGGTTGGAAAAGGGCCTTCGGATGCTCGCCGACGTTCGGTCGAAGTGGGGGCTGCGGCTGCTGACCGACATTCACGAATCCTGTCAGGCCGCTCCGGTCGGCGAAGTCGTCGATGTGATCCAGATTCCGGCATTCCTTTGCCGCCAGACCGATCTGTTGGTCGCTGCGGCCCGTACGGGACGTACGGTCAATATCAAGAAAGCGCAGTTCCTTTCGGGTGAAGATATGCGATACCCTTATGAAAAGGCGATGAAGGCCGGTGCCGGTGAGGTTTGGCTTACCGAACGTGGCAATATGTACGGCTACAACAACCTGGTGGTCGATTTCCGCAACATTCCCGACATGCTCGGTATCGCTTCGACGGTCGTCATGGACTGCACGCATTCCGTACAGCGCCCCGGTGCCGCCGGCGGCAAGACGGGCGGTAACCGCGAGTTCGTGCCTGCCATGGCCCGGGCAGCCCGGGCGTTCGGTGCCAACGGTTTCTTCTTCGAGGTGCATCCTGATCCCGATCATGCCTTGAGTGACGGCCCGAACATGCTTTATCTGAATGATTTGGAAAACGTAATAAAATCTTTGCTATAATATGACCGCAGACAAGCGGGCCGATATCCTCTCGCTGGCCCGAAAGACGATCCATACCGAAGCGCTGGCGCTCAAGCATCTCGAACAGACGCTGGGCGATGATTTCGTGTGCGCTGTCGAACTTATCCTGCACAGCCGGGGCAAGCTCGTGGTGACCGGAATGGGAAAATCGGGGCTGATCGGCCGCAAGATCGCCGCGACGCTGGCGAGCACCGGTACGCCGAGTTTCTTCCTGCATCCGGGCGAGGCTTTTCATGGCGATCTGGGAATGATCTCTCCGGAAGATACCGTGCTGGCGCTTTCTTATTCGGGCGAAACGGATGAAATTCTCAAGATCGTGCCGTTCATCCATACCAACGGCAACAAGCTGATTTCGATGACGGGCAATCCCGAATCGACGTTGGCCCGCAATTCGGACGTGCACCTCGACGTGGCCGTACGCCACGAGGCCTGCATCCTGCACCTGGCGCCTACCACTTCGACTACGGCACAGATCGCCATGGGCGACGCTATGGCCGTAGCGCTGATGAAGCTGCGCAATTTCACGAGCATCGACTTCGCGCGGCTGCACCCGGGCGGCAGCCTGGGCCGCCGTCTGCTGATGACTGTCGGCAATGTGATGCACAAGGAGGGTTTGCCCGTAGTGGCTCCGGACTGTTCGGCCAAGGATATGATCCACGCCGTCAGCAAAGGCGGTCTGGGTCTAATCGTCATTTGCGAGGGGGACAAAGTGCTGGGGATCGTCACCGACGGGGATATCCGCCGGGCGATGGAACGCCGCGAATCGGAGTTTTTCTCGATCCGGGCCATGGACATCGCCACGCTCAACCCCAAGACCATCGGGCCCGATGAGAAGCTGATCGCTGCGGAGAAGAAAATGACCCAGCATAAGATCAATTCGTTGCTGGTGACCGACGACGAAGGCAAACTTGTCGGTGTGATCCAGATTTACGACATAAAACTTTGAAAACTATGTTTCTGATTATCGTCGATTACAAGAAGCCGCTCGAAGAGGTGGAGCGCTACCTGGCGGAGCATTGGGCTTTTCTCGACCGTTATTTCGCTCAGGGCAAATTGCTTTGCACCGGGCCGCAGAATCCCCGTACGGGCGGTGTGATCGTTTCGAAAGCCGCGAATCGTGCGGAAGCCGAAGCCTTTACGCGGGAAGATCCGTTCTTCCGGCATGAGATCGCAGATTATACGATCGTCGAGTTCGAACCGACCAAGTATCTTCCCGGATTCGAGAAATTTCGGTAGTAAGCAAATAAACAGGAGCGCCCGCGACTAATCGCGGGCGCTCCTGTTTTCGGAAAACGGCTGTGGAAAGTGTTGTAAACCGTTTTGATCCGCCTCTTCGTAACGTTTTGGAAGAAAGGCGGTCGTTTGACTCTTCTCCTGTATCGGATAGGGGTTGTTTCGTGTATTTTTTTGCGGCTTTCCGGTTGAAGTTCCTGGTGTCGTTGAGTGGTTCGGATGCTTCTGGTCCGGGGTGCTCTATTATCCCCGTACGTAGTGCGGCATTTCGGCGGGAATCGGCATCGACAGTTCGATGATACCGCCTACGGTGCCGTCCTCGCGGCGCCAGGCTGTTTGGTAGATCATTTTGCGGATCCCTTTTTTCTCGATGGTGTAGGCATTCGTGTCGCCTTTTTCGAGGATGCGGGCGATGATCCCCTTCGAGCGCTCGTTGTGGCAGGGGAGCATGCTTTTGCCGCGATACTCTCCATTGACGGAGATAGATTGCTTGTTCTGGTAAATTACCACGCCTTCGGTGTCGCATACCGTTACGGCGCAGTTCGTGTCGTCAGCCCAATTAAAATTCATAGTACTATTCTGTTTTTATAGTTTCTTCGGTTGTAGAAAGCGAGGTCGGGACTGTATTTTATTGCGAAATCTTGACCAGTTGTTCGCGGTAGGCGGTCATGATTCGCGATTTGGAGATGTAGCCCAGGTAGTGTTTCTCCTTGTCCACGACGGGTAACACCCAGACGTGGTTTTCGTCGAAACGGCGCAGCACGCTCTGGATCTGTTCATGTTGCAGGATCGTGTCGGGGGACAGGAGCATGTAGCGTGTAATCGGGTTGCCGTACTTTTGCGGATTGAACAGGTCTTCCCGCACGTCGTTCAGGCGGACGATGCCCAGCAGGTGTTTTTCGTTGTCGAGAACCGGGAAATAGTCGTCGTGACGCTCCCGGGACATGATCTGCACGATGTCGCCCAAAGTCTGGGACGGGTGGATGTAAACCCCGTCGTCCTGAATCAGGTCGTCGAGCCTCAGAAAGACGAAGACCGATTCGTCCTTGTTGTGGGTGATCAACTCCCCGTTCTGACGCAGTTGCTTGGTATAGATCGAGTCGGGATCGAGGTAGTAGTCGATGGCGAAGGCGATGCAGGCGGTGATCATCAGCGGGATGAAAAGGCCGTAACCGCTCGATAGTTCGGCGATCAGGAAGATCGAGGTCAGGGGGGCCTTCATCACGCCCGACATTACGCCCGCCATACCTACCAGGGTGAAAGAAACCAGCGACAGGTTCCATCCGAACAGGGTGTTGCAGACCAGCGCCGTGATAGCGCCCATGAATGCGCCGACGAACAGCGAAGGGGCGAACGTACCGCCGACGCCGCCCGCAGCGTTGGTCGAGGCCATAGCGATCACTTTGAAGAACATCGTGCCTACGATGAAGAGAATGACCACCCAGTCGATCTGACTGAAGCGGTAGAAGAGCGAGTTGTTGAACAACTCGGTCGTGTTGCCGTGCATGAGCGACATGAAACCTTCGTAGCCTTCGCCGTAGAGGGGCGGGAAAATGTAGATCAGGATGCCGAGTACGGCTCCGCCGATCAGCCACTTCTTGTAGGGACTGTCGATCTTTTTGAAGAAGGCGCCCACCCGGGCATTGACCGTGGTGAAGTAGTAGGACATCAGCCCGCAGAAGATACCCAGCAGGACGAAAAGCGGAATTTGGTTGAGCCGGAACGCATCGTCGGGAGTCAGCGAGATGGCGATGATCGGATCGAATCCCCGGATCGTGAGGGCGACGGCGGCGGCCGTGATCGAAGAGATCAGCAGCGGTACGACCGTGCGCGAGGTGAGATCGAGCATCAGGATTTCGAGCACGAAGACCACGCCCGTGATCGGGGCTTTGAAGATGGCTGCAAGGGCCGCCCCGGCTCCGCAGCAGAGCAGCAGGGTGGTGTTTTTGTAGTTCAGGTGGGCCAGGCGGCTGATGTTCGAACCGATGGCTGCGCCCGTCAGGACGATCGGGGCCTCGGGACCGACCGAACCGCCGAATCCGATCGTTGTCGCACCGCCTACGACCGAAGTCCAGCAGTTGTGGGAGGCAATGTACGAGTTTTTACGCGACATGGCATATAACACGCGTGTAACGCCTTCCGAAATATTGTCTTTGACGACGTATTTGACGAAAAGCGAGGCCAGGATGATACCGATGACCGGATAGAACAGGAAGAGAAAATGCGACTGTTCGACGGGGAACCAATGGGTCAGCCCTGCTTTGATTCCGTAGAGCAGCAGTTCGAACAGGCAGGTACCCAATCCGGCCAGAACCCCTACGATGATGGCCAGCAGCGCCATGATCTGCGTACTGGTGAACCGTTTGGTAAGCTCCAGGAAACGGATGTAGATACGTTCGCCCCAATCCGCGATCGTCTGCGGTGTTATGCGTTTGAACATTTCGGGTACCTTGTCTGCTGGTTATGCGCGTTATCGCTGTTGCTGGTATTGGCGAGCCTGCTCGGCGATCAGCTCCTTGTCGTCGAAGTAGTCGATCCGCATGGCGTGGCGCACTTCGCCGAGCGTTTGCGCGGCTGTTGCCCGGGCATGCTCCGAACCTTTGCGCAGAATTTCATAGACCTCTTCGATGCGGCCTTCGTACTGCTTGCGGCGCTCGCGGATCGGCTCCAGCGTTTCGTTCAGCACGGCGATCAGGAACTTCTTGACCTTCACGTCGCCCAGCCCGCCCCGGCGGTAGTGCGCCTTCAACTCGTCGAGCGAGGCGTAATCGGGCAGGTATCGCTGAAAATGTTCCGGGCGACTGAAGGCGTCCAGGTAGGTGAAGACGGTGTTGCCCTCGACCTTGCCCGGGTCCTCCACCCGCAGGTGGTCGGGATCGGTATACATACCTTTCACTTTCTTCTGTACTTCGTCGGCAGAGTCGGAGAGGTAGATACAGTTGCCCAGGCTCTTGCTCATCTTGGCCTTGCCATCAATGCCGGGCAGGCGCAGGCAGGCGGCATTCTGGGGCAGCATGATCTCGGGCATGGTCAGGGTCTCGCCGTAGACGGCGTTGAACTTGTGCACGATCTCGCGGCACTGCTCCAGCATGGGCATCTGATCCTCACCGGCCGGCACAGTGGTGGCACCGAACGCCGTGATATCCGCTGCCTGGCTGATGGGGTAGGTGAAGAAGCCCACCGGGATGCTGGTCTCGAAGTTCCGCATCTGGATCTCGCTCTTCACGGTGGGGTTGCGCTGCAGGCGGCTCACCGTGACCAGATTCATATAATAGAAGCTCAGCTCTGTCAGCTGAGGCACCATGGACTGGATGAAGATGTGGACCTTGTTGGGGTCCAGACCGCAGGCCAGATAGTCCAGTGCCACCTGCAGGATGTTCTGGCGGACCTTCTCCGGGTTATCGGCGTTGTCCGTCAGGGCCTGCGCGTCAGCGATCATAATATAGATCTCGTCGAACTTGCCGGTGTTCTGCAGGCGCACGCGCTCCTTCAAAGAGCCAACGTAGTGGCCAACATGCAGGCGGCCCGTGGGACGGTCGCCGGTCAGAATGATCTGTTTCATTGTGATTTCTCCTTTTCAGGCAGCTCACCCTCTCAGTCATTGCTTCGCAATGCCAGCTCCCCCAAAGGGGGAGCCTTGGGCAGCTTCACCGTTTCGTCAGAAGCTCTCCCTTTGGGAGAGCTGGCGCTCAAGCGCCTGAGAGGGTGAGGACGCTGACCACAAGGATGCCGCTATCGTGATATTTCTTACTCTCCAGTATATCCCCTGTGCAATTTTCTGTCAACAAAAAGAAAAAAGCGATGGAACATTTCCATCGCTTTACTGGCGCCTCTTGCCTGACTCGAACAGGCGACACCCTGATTAACAGTCAGGTGCTCTAACCGACTGAGCTAAAGAGGCATCTATATAAAACGGCGCAGAGCCGTTTTACTACTAAAATGGTGACCCGTACCGGAATCGAACCGATGTTAAAGGCGTGAGAGGCCTCTGTCTTAACCGCTTGACCAACGGGCCATACGTCCATTTTCGCATCGGGGTTTCGCTCCCGACTCGATTATTTTAGCATAGCAGTCGTACTTTGTCAACAGGAAATTTCAAGTTTTTCAGAAATTTGTGCTGCGGGCCTCCCGCCCCGGTTTTTCCGCTCTGGGATGCCCGGTTGCATCCAGAATCGACAAAATATTATCAAAGTTGTGTTTTGGGTCTCTTTTCTTTATTTTGTTCGCCGCGGTTCCCCTTCCTTCTTATGAAATCACTTCAAACAGCTAAGATTCTGAATGAAATTTGTTACATTTATAAGAACCTTTTGTTCCCTCTGGTTGATTTTGGAACGTTTTTATGTATAATGGTAAACAGGAGAATACGCATCTGTATTTCTTCATCGCCCGCGCTGCCCATTGGCTAAGGGCATGTGCGTCGCGCGATCAGAATTGATCTGAACGAAAGAAGAGGTATAAGTATCATGGCAAAGGTAGATCTGAGCAAGTACGGCATTACCGGCACGACCGAGGTCGTGTATAACCCCTCTTACGAGCAGCTGTTCGAGGAAGAGACCAAGCCCAGCCTGGAAGGCTACGAAGTGGGCAAGGTCAGCGAGCTGGGCGCTGTGGACGTTATGACCGGCATCTACACCGGCCGTTCCCCCAAGGACAAGTTCATCGTGATGGACGAGAACTCCAAGAACACCGTTTGGTGGACCAGCGACGAGTACAAGAACGACAACCACCCCGCTTCTGAGGAAGCCTGGGCTGCCGTGAAGGAGATCGCAAAGAAGGAGCTGTCCAACAAGCGCCTGTACGTTGTGGATGCTTTCTGCGGCGCAAACAAGGACACCCGCATGGCTGTCCGTTTCATCATGGAAGTGGCCTGGCAGGCACACTTCGTCACCAACATGTTCATCAAGCCCACCGCTGAGGAGCTGGAGAACTTTGAGCCTGATTTCGTTGTTTACAACGCTTCCAAGGCCAAGGTCGAGAACTACAAGGAGCTGGGCCTGAACTCCGAGACTGCTGTTATGTTCAACATCACCAGCAAGGAGCAGGTTATCGTCAACACCTGGTACGGCGGCGAGATGAAGAAGGGCATGTTCTCCATGATGA
>OHQY01000221.1_pt1 | contig 15730 bp, 10 predicted proteins | sample 1578311 | NCBI WGS metagenome assembly OHQY01 (sample SAMEA3879545, study PRJEB24766) | human gut metagenome | biome: human-associated habitat; feature: feces | place: USA | collected 1985/1987 | reverse complement strand
CCACCGACAGGGCCGCATAGAGCTTCAGGTTGAGCTTCTCGGTGACAACGATGCTGTTCTTCATCTCGATGTTGTCCGCACCGTTGACCTGATTGAACTCGTCGATGGTCATGAGTGCGAGGTCATACAGGCTCGTGAACTTCTGCACCAGCTCGTCGATGCGGGCGCTGGCCCACTGTGCCTCGGCACTGCGGGGGTCGGTGTCCTGGGCCACATCGGCGTAAATGTCCAGGATCTCCTGCGCCTGCCCCTGCACAATGGTGGCGTCGATGAGCCTGGCGTGGAGGTCGGCATAGTTCTGGATGAGCTTATCGTAGGTGGTGGTGACATTGCCGGAGGGCTGGACACTCGAGTCCCGCACCACGTCACTGACGATCTGGGTCTCGCCGCCGTCAGCATTCCGGTCACCGGAGTAGACTGCCGCACCGTCCAGCGTCTTATCGCCGAACTGGTCGATGATGCTCTTGGCCTCTGCGATATTTCCGTTCAGGCTGTCGATCTGGAGCTGGTAGCGCATCACGATGTTCTTCTTCGTGTTGACCAGAAGCATATGGTCCCGCACCAGCTTATGGTTGACGATATAGGCGTAGAGGTCGTTCAGGGTGTTCTGGGTCAGATACTCGTACTCCGACACGAGGTCCGAGAACGAGTATCCCGATCTCACACTGTAAAAGCCGTATTTTTCGTCGGCCTTCTTCCGAAGGTAGGCCACGCTCTCGTTGGCGTTATTGCGCAGGATCTCCACGCAGTCGATGTACTCGTAGTTCGCCACCGAGACATTGCTGGCGTTGTTGGGGAACAGCTCCGAGTCCACATGGGTCTCGCTGTAATATTTGAAGTAGTTCGTCAGCACCGCGTCCAGCACATTGCGGGCGTAGTCGGTGGCGTCCTTGCTGGCCACGGTGAACGAAACGGCATAGATGGTGGGGTGATATTCATACTCCTCACCATCGGCAAGCGCCGTCTCCTTTTTGGTCTGCTCATCCTCCGGGATGACCTCTTTGACGGAGATCTTGGAGCGGATGCTCTCGGTGCTGGCTGTCAGCCCCAGCTGCTGGATGGTCTGGTTGATGACCGAGGCTGACGTGATCTCGGTGGGGTCTATCTTAGAGCCGTCGGCATTCCTGCCCTGACTTGCATTCGCGTTGGTGTACTGGATGATGGCTGTGGCCGTATACGACTGCCGCGACGAAATAAACTCATACACGCCCAGACAGCCTACCGCTGTGATGAGCATGATGAGGAACCACCACTTTTTGAGGTAGCGCAGCAAATCAAAACTTTTCATTCTTCCTCCATCCTGTCAGAAAGACGGATGTCATTCGTTCTCTGCCCGCAGGCGTTCACGCTGCCGCCGGCAGCTCGTCTTGACGACAGCAGCCAGATACCACACGGCGCATATCACAGCCGCCAGCATTACGCTGGGCTTGACGTTATACCGTTTGATAAACGAGGACTCCGGCCCGTTGAACACCAGATATCTGCTGATGCGCTGGGCATAGCAGTCGGCGTCCAGCTCCCGCGTTGCGGTCACGATGCTGGCGAGCTGCTGGGTGATGGTATCCACCATCGACTGGGCCACCTGCAGCTCACGCGCCCCGGTGGGCTGCTCCAGCGCCGTGATCTTGGAGTTATTGGTCGTGATGGTCTTCTGGGCGTCCACAGCCGAGGTGAGCAGCTCATTGGCCCGCAGGGCCAGATCGTCGATGCCGACCTTGGTGCGGGACATATAGAACGAGCCATCGCTGTCGTAGGTGGGGATGAGCACCGAGGAGACCATCTTGTTGTTGTAGTTGTCCAGGATGGTCATAAAGATGTCGCTCTTCTGGGAGTCGCTCATCTCGCTCCACCGCAGGGTGCGGTTCAGCTCGTTGAGGTCGTCGATGCAGCGGGCGTTGTTCTTGGCCACGCCGTTTTCCCAGATATAGCTCTGGTACTCCGACAGGGTGTAGCTCTGCAGATTCTGTACCTGCTTTTTGATGGCGTTGTAGCTCTGGCCGCTGGTGGACAGATAGGAGCCGGCCTGGTCGTTGCGCACCGTGAGATAATTGTTGATGCGGCCTATCATCATCTGGAAATAGGAGCCGATCTCCTCGTAGTCCATATCGGCATAATCAAAGCTGATGTCCAGCGAGGTCGCATTGATGCGGTAATCTGCCGTAAAGCGCTTGAGGTAGACCCGGCATATCTGGTCGAGGAGATCCTGCGCCGTGATCTTGCCCCAGAGCGACCACGGCAGTTTGAGGTCGATGTGATAGGACGAGCTGATATAATAGTCGTCCTCCTCGGTCACGAGCTTACTGTTGGTCGGCGAGATGGAGATGCAGTCCGCCAGCTCACTGGTGGTCAGGTCATCCTGCAGGCCGGTGGCCTGTAAGATAGCCTCAAGATACTCCTGCGTCAAAAATTCCGATTCGCTGAAGCGGGCGCCGTTGGGCGTCTTGCCGGTCACGCTCTCTTCGTAGTTCAGCGACATGGTGGTAGTGGCCGAAAAGCTCTTGACCGTGGTCAGCACGCACATGAACATCAGCGTACACACGACGCCCACGACGAACAGCCGCCTCACCTGCCGCAGAAAGACTTCGCACAGGAGCCGGATAGAAAGCGTATCGAGGAAACGCTGGAACGATGTAAGCACCGACTCCCATCCCTCACAGCGGGATCCACGCTTGCTGCGGGAGGACTTCTTTTCTGCCGGAGCGGCCTTTTCTGCGCTTTCATCCTCTTCCGGCACCGCTGCTCCGGTGGGATCCAGAGCTGCCGCAGAGTCGTCCTGCTCCGCCGGCTGGGGCGCAGCTGCCTCGGGCCGACTGGTCGGCTGAAGGACATTGAGCTTCCGCTTCACAGACTTCGGCGGGGCCGAAGGCGTCAGGACAGGCTCCACCGGCGGGATGGCAGACGGCGGCGCAGCGGGCGCGGTATAGGTATGCTCCTCTTCTGCCGCCTCGGGCTGCGGAGCCGGGGCCGCAGTCTCCGGGACGGGGTCCTCCTGCTTTGCCCGGCCAAAGAGCGAGCGCTTCTTCGCGTGCTTTGCGGCATGGCGCGCGGGCGCAGAGCCACGCCCGGATGTCTTTTCCGGGCTGGCCTTGCAGACCCTCTGATTCGGTTCTTTCCGCGCTGATCTCATCCGCAGTTTCCTTTTTGTTCTCTTATAGGTACGTTCTCCGATCGGCCGGAGGGTACACTTCAACTATTTTATAATACCTCAAATCGTCCCCAAACACAACTGTTCCGTCATCTTTCACATCCGAACTGCCCGTTTTTCTTTTCTTCCCGCCCAAAAAAGGACAAAAAGCCCCCGCCTCCGGGAGTACCGGAGACGGGGGCTTCGCCGAACTGTGATTTATGAAGAAGGTTTTCGGAAGGTACCGCTTATCAGGCAGGCAGACCAAGACCGCGAGCAAGTGGGGCGTGAATATCCGTTTCACCATCACAAAGAATGAGGGCTTCGAGGGTGAAGTCTCCATATGTAGAAAAAAAGTCCTGAAAAGCACAAAAAAGCTCCGGCCTTCGTACGAAAACCGGAGCTTTTTCTTGTGTTTTTACACGCCCGAATAGGCGGAGAAGCCGCCATCGATGGGCAGGCAGATGCCGGTGATGAAACCGGCAGCGTCATTGTTCAGCAGGAACAGCAGTGCGCCCACAAGGTCCTTTTCGCTGTCGCCGAAGCGGCCCATGGGGGTCGCGGCGAGGATCTTGTTGGTACGGGCCGTCGGGGTACCGTCCTCATTGTAGAGGAGGCTGGCGTTCTGCTCGCTGGCGAAGAAGCCCGGAGCGATGGCGTTCACCCGGATGCCGACCTTGCTGAAATGGACGGCCAGCCACTGGGTGAAGTTGGTCACAGCAGCCTTGGAGCCGGAGTAGGCCGGTATCTTGGTCAGGGGCAGGTAAGCATTCATGCTGGAGATGTTGAGGATGTTGCAGCCCGGACGGCCCACCATCTGGCGGGCGAAGGCCTGAGTGGGCAGCAGGGTGCCGATGAAGTTCAGGTCGAACACCATCTCTACGCCGCTCTCGTCGAGGTCGAAGAAGGTCACGGTATCGTCCTCGAGGTCGGCCATCTCAAAATACTCTTTGTCGGTGTTGGCGCGGGCGTTGTTGCCGCCGGCACCGTTCACCAGAATATCGCAGGGGCCAAGCTCTGCCATCACGTCCTCAGCCACCTGCAGGCAGTTGGCCTTGTTCATGACGTTGCAGGTGTAGCCCCTGGCGATGCCGCCTTCGGCCTCGATCTCGTCGGCCAGAGCCTTGAGATTCTCCATATTGCGGCCCAGCAGGGCGACTTTTGCGCCCGCCCGGGCCAGAGCCTTGGCGAAGATGGAGCACAGGGTGCCGCTTGCGCCCGTTACGACGGCCACCTTGCCGGTCAGGTCAGTGTTCAGTACATTCTGTTCCATGTTCTTCCTCTTTACAGGCTCAGCTGCGGTACTCGGCGGGCAGCTGGTCCATGCTCTGCCACTTGGTCATGGCCTCTTCCAGCTTCATGCCGTTGGCCACAGCGTCGCGGCGGCAGGCATTGACCGCCTGGATCTCCTTCATCTTCTCGCCGGTCAGGGTGTAGCCCTTCATGGCGATAAGGGTAGCGGCCCAGGCCACCATCGGGATGATGCAGAACAGCACGATGACCACCCCGTTCATGCCGGGGGTGTAGGGGTCGTACTGGGTGGGCAGGCTCTCGAGGCCGATGAAGCTCACAGCGATGCCGACGACGGTAGCGGACAGGCTGGACACCAGCTTATCCACCAGACTGAACAGCGTACCCATGATGCCGGGGATGTAGCTGCCGCTGCGGTAAGTCTCGTAGTCGGAGCAGTCGGCGACCATGGGGATGGGCATATCGGCGGTGGCGTAGTATGCGCCGTAGCCGATGCCGAAGAATGCGATGAAGAGGATGGTGTAGAGGTTGATGGACAGGCCGTTGTCACCCATCATGGACAGGGTGAAGGCGTCGCTGCGGCCCCAGAGCAGCAGCAGCACCAGCACGCCGATGTAGCAGATGAATGCCACGCTGACGTACTTCATCAGGCTGGCCTTCTGACCCTCCTTCTGGCTGGTGCGGACGGTGAGCAGGAAGAAGGGCACGCTGAAGACATAGCCCAGCACCATCATGGGCAGGTACAGGCCGTCATAGCTGCCCATCATGCAGCCGTACAGCATACACAGGACGGTGGTGTTGGTGGCGATGGAGAGAGCCAGCTTGCAGCCGGCACCAGCCACCATCAGACGCTGCATGGGGTTATTATTCTTGATGATCTGGACGTACTCGTGCAGCTTGACCTTCTCGCTGACCTCGCCGCCGATGCCGAAGTACTTGGGCCGGTCCTTCTCCCAGATGCCGATGATGGCCAGAACGGTGAGGAGGATGGAGATGACGATGCCCACAGGAGCCAGAGTGCGGAAGAAACCGGCAGAGGCATAGCCGCCCTCATAGTTTTTGGCGAGGATGGGGGCGAAGAACTGCATCACACCCATGCCCAGCAGAGAGCCGACGGTGTTGAAGATGGTGAACAGGGGGCGCTGCTTGGGGTCGTTGGTCAGAACGGTCTGGCCGGAACGGGTGCAGCTGGTCTGGAAGGTGTAGCCGATGACCCAGACTGCGTACAGAGCCGCGAAAGCCGCATAGCGCAGGAACATCGAGCCGGCGGGGATGAGCGGGGTCAGGCAGTACAGTACGAGGATACTGGCCGCCATGATAAGGTTGCCGATGACCATGAAGGGCCGGAACTTGCCGAACTTGCCGTTGGTGCGGTCCATCAGGGCGCCGATGATGGGGTCGGTGATCGCGTCGAACAGGCGCATACCGGTGACCATGACCGAAGCGAAAATCATGGACAGGGCCAGCACCTTGCTGCCAAAGGTGGCGATGTAGGAAAGCACCAGCACATAGTACACGTTCGTTGCGCCGTTGTTCAGCGGGAACAGCACCAGCTGGTAGGTCTTGGCGCGGTTCAGGCCCGGCGCCTTTGCGGTTTGTTCACCCATTTGCGGTGTCTCCTTTTTCTTACAAAAAACGGCAGCCTGCCCGCCGTTCTGGGGGACAGGCTGCCGTGATCGGATAATAAAAAGTTACAGAGAAACGTCTCTTACTTCGTTGCCTTGCAGAAGGTACCGATAATCATCGCAACGATGGCCACGACATAGCAGACGAGACAGGCCACGGTGATGTAAAAAACGTGCCAGCCAACCATGTTCTGAGAGTTGAAGGAGAACAGGCCGGAGATCAGCAGGATGCGGCTGTTGATGATATTGCCAATGGTTGCAACGATCAGGGCGATGGCTGCCATGGTAGCGGCCAGACCGATGATGCCATTGTCATCCTTTCCCTTGTTGGCTGCCCAAATGCCCCCGGCGACCAGAACTACGGCCAGAACGCCTTGAATGACCAGACGGGTCAGAGCAGCCAGTACATTGGCCTCGCTGTAAGTGCTGCTCATCACCATGGTAACGATGCCTACAATGGCAAAGACAATGGCGACTGCGTTAAAATAGAAGGCTGCGCCCTGTTTTTTCAGAAAGGTCATATCAGTGAACCTCCTTCTTGCTCTTCTTGCGGACGGAGAACACATAACCTGCGCCGCAGGCAACTGTCAGGATGCCGGAGACCGCGATCAGAGCGATGTAAGCCGCACGCCACCAGGTCATGCTCTGGATGATGCGCGTGGTGCTGTTGTAGCGGTTCATCAGGTTAGACTGTGCCATTGCATACAGGATATTGTGTGCAGACTCCTTGACGTGCTGCTGCAGGTTGGCATCGCCGTTCAGCAGGGTGCTGCTGACAGAGCTGCCGTCCACCTGCGTTGCAAAGGTAGAGTCGTTCTCGAGAGTGGTGGAGCCGTAGAAGCCGGAGATACCACGGGTATCAAAACAGGTAACGCCGGAATTCAGCACGGCACCGTACAGGTCGGTATCATCGTAGATATCGGTGACAGCGTAGCCCTTGAAGCCCCACTCCTTCTTCAGGATATTGGTGTTCATGCCAACGCTGGCGGTGCACTCGACGCCGCCGATCTTGGAGAAGGAGGTCATCAGACCGCGCATACCTGCATTGTAGTCGTCGGTATCGTACTTGGTAGCTTCAAATGCGATCTGATAAGCGCGCAGCTCGATCTCGCGGGCACGCTGCTCGGTCATATAGGGAGAAACGCCGCCGCGCTCAGACTCCTGATCGTTGAAGGCGTAGTGCTTGGGAGCGGCGACCAAGCCGTACTCCAGAGCGCCAATGGCAAACTCCATACCAGCATTGCCGGTCAGGACGGGATCCTCAGAGTAGTACTCGCCGTTACGGCCGTTGTAAGCCTGACGATGGGTATTCATGCCGGGGCCCCACAGGATGGGGATGCCGACAAACAGAGACTCCTCGCCGACAAACTCGCCGACAGCCTTGTACAGCTCGTTGTTAAAAGAAGCTGCGACCAGCGGAGCGTTTGCAAAGACTTCGGGATGCCAGTTGCCGTTGGGATCATCTGCGCTGATGGTCCAGGGAGCATTGGTATCCTTGGAAGCATTCAGGTTCACGGCAACGCCGTTGCCTGCGTTTTCGGTCATGTAGGTCTCGACCGTGCCGATGGACTCGACGCCCGGAATGCTGGGACCGCCGTAGGTTGCCAGATACTGTGCTTCTTCAAGGGTCATCTTATCCAGCAGCTCGTCCCACTTCGGGTCGTCAAAGTCCAGGCCGAACATCTGATAGAACATCAGATTGCTGTTCTTGCCCCACTTGATATCGGAGGTATCGTCATCGGTTGCAATGGTGTAGTAGTTGCCGTTCAGGTCGCTGATCAGCTTCTCGCTGGTCAGGGTCATCTGATCGTAGGTCTTGGGGAAGGTGCCTGCCCAGTCGGCGCGGGTCAGATAGGTAACTTCGCCGGGCTGGTAGTAGTTCCAGTCGGAGTAGGGGAGCTGGTTGGAGATCTTCTCACCAGTCTTGGAAACAGAGAAAGCAGTGCGGGAGATCAGATCCTCGGTGATCTCCTGTGCAACTGCAGCAGCTGCACTGCCGGTGCCCACCATCTTGGACTTGTCTGCGCCCTGCAGCACCAGAATGTTGTTCAGAGCGTCATGTGCGCCGTTACCAGCTGCGAAGTAGTAGGTGCCGGGATCGAGGACATAGGTGCCGGTGGTGCCATCGCCGTTATCGTGCTCCATATCATAGCTGGCGATGTACTGCAGATCGACCTTGACAGAAACGATCTCGGATGCGCCGGGTGCCAGTTCACTGGACTTCTCAAAGTTCAGCAGCTGGATCGCGACCTTCTCCAAACCGCCCTCGGTATAAGGAGCCTGACCGTAGATCTGCACAGAGGTCTTGCCGGGAACCTTGCCGGTGTTGGTGACCTTCACATTGAAGGTAGCGTAGGCCTGCGGTGCGCCGGTCTCGCTGTCGATGTTCACGCTGATCTCAGGCTGACCCTGGATCTCCTGCGTGAAAGTGGTGTAGCTCAGGCCGTAGCCAAAGCCATAGGCCACTTCGTTGTCATAGTTCCACTCGGTGGAAGAAGCGTATGCACCCACGGGAGAGGCTGCATTGCCCACGCCGTTGACGCAGTCCGCATAGCGGGTCTCATAGTAACGGTAGCCGGTGTACAGACCCTCGGCCTCAATGGTGTAAGCGCCCGGGGTGAAGCTCAGCAGACCACCGGAACGGGTGATGACGTCTGCGGTGTTGGTGTAGTACATCTTACCCATGTTCTGCATAGCGGGAGCAGACATATTGTAGGTGGGGTAGATGTCGGGCAGACCGCCGGAGGGGCTAGTGCGGCCGCAGAGGATATCGGCAATGCCGACCATGCCGTAGCAGCCGGGGAAGCCGATCCACAGGATCGCATCAATATCGGGGTCGTTCTTCAGATCGCCGATCTCAACGGCAGTTGCGGTGTTGACCAGAACGATGACCTTCTCGCTGGCCTTCTTTGCGGTCTCGATGATGTCACGCTCGTTAGTGGTCAGAGCCAGAGGCTCGTCTGCGCCCAGACCCTCTGCGATGCCGCCGGGCAGATAGTCCTTGGACTCTGCGCTGGGACGGCTGATGACCACGATGGACGCATCGCCGTACTTGGCAAAGCTGGACTCATAGCTGCTGTCCACAGCTGCGATCTCGGCCAGAGAAGGCTCGCCCGGATCGTAGACCTCGGCGGGAGACTCATTGTTGGCGTGGTTGTAAGTCTCGTTCAGCTTCTCATAGATGCTGACCATGGTGGGATTGATCTCGTAACCCGCACCCTCGAACTCGAACTCGTCACCGCTCCAGGAAGACACGGTACGGCCGACTGTGGTCTCACCGGTCTTACGGTTGGTGTTCACACTGGTGGTGATGGTGTTGGCAAAGTCCGTCTTGTTCTGGCTCAGAGCCTGCTCCAGATCGATGAAGCCGCCCCATGCCTTGACGCCGAAGCTGGAACCGACCAGCGGCACATGAGAGCGGATGCCCAGCAGAGTGACCTTGGAGCCGCTTGCCAGAGGCAGCGCATTGTTCTCATTCTTCAGCAGAACGGCGCCCTCTGCCGCCTGCTGGCGGTTCAGGTTCATTGCCTTCTGGATGAGGGCGTGAGAGTTGCCGGTACCGTCCTCGTTCAGGACTTCGGCAGAGGGGGTAAATTTATTGTAGAGCGGATCTGCTTCGGTGCTCTCCGAGACAAACTTTTCGCTCTGGGTTCCGAGGTTGGTGTCGATGGTCGACTTATAAGCTTCGAGGGTCACGCCTGTCACGATAGACAGCGAGAAAACGAAGGTAAGCAGTGCAGTCAGACCGCGCAGCACTATACTTTTCTTAGCCATGCTGTTCTCCTTTTCTTTTTTTGCATTGTTCTTATCCTGCCGCACCAGACAGCTGTTTTCCGGTTCTGACTCCTCCTTTGGATTCAATTTCTTCAAAGTACAAAACCAGTGCTCAGACCCAGTTTGCACTCTTGGACTTGGTCTTGACCAGCTTGTAGCTGGGATCCGGGGTGTCCAGATGACGGAAGGAAGCGGTGTCGATGCAGTCACCGGCCACAGCCCTGACTTCGATTTCGCCGGTCAGCGGCACACGGAAGCTGAAGACGTGCTCGCCGGTCTGCTCGCCGGCCTTCTCGCCGTTGACGTAGAGGGCGACGGACTTCTGGTTGGAGTAGACCTTCACTTCCATCTCGCTCTCCGTGCGGTCGGTGAACCGCTTGGAGCAGATGTGGACAAAGTTCTCGTCGCTCCACCATGCCTTGTAGAGGTAGAAGCTGTCCTTCCGGGTCTTCCGGTCGAAGGTGACGAGGCCCTTATGGTTCATGCCCGGCTCGCCGCCCTGGTCGCGGGCGTCGGCTGCAAAGTCGAACATATTCCAGACGTGGGTCGCCCACATCCACTTATGCCGGTCGAAGCAGCGGAGCATGTACTCGTGATACTTTGCCTGATACTCTTCGGTGTGGTCGCCGCGGCGGGGCTTCGAGCTGTGGAGGTTCGGCATACCCTCGGCACCGTACTCGGAGAAGCCCAGAGGACGGCCCGGGTAGACCAGATGGAAGAAGTCCATCCACAGGTCGTTCAGGAACAGGCCCGGCACATACCAGCCGAGGTAGAGGTTCCAGCTGACGAGGTCAGTGATGTGGGCCACCGGATTGAAGGGGCCGCACATGGCGTAGCAGGCCAGCGTGGTCAGACGGGTGGAGTCCATCTTGTGGCACAGGTCGTTCAGCTCGCGGTGATTGTCGAGCATATCGGCCTTGTCCCTGGTGGAGATGGTGATCTCATTGGAGACGCCCCAGCAGACGATGCAGGGGTGGTTGTAGTTCTGGCAGATGAGCTCCTTCATCTGCGAGATGGTGTTCTCACGCCCGTTGGGCATGTGCTCGGAAATGTAGGGGATCTCAGCCCAGACCACCATGCCGTACTGGTCACAGAGGTCGTAGAAGTACTGGTCGTGCTGGTAGTGGGCCAGCCGGACGGTGTTGGCACCCAGCTCCCGGATGAGAGCCATATCCTCATCGTGCATCTCGCGGGTGATGGCGTTGCCCACGCCCTTGCGGTCCTGATGGCGGGAGACGCCGTGGAGCGGATAGGGACGGCCATTGAGGAAGAAGCCGTTCCTGGAGTCCACCGAGAAGGTGCGCAGACCCACGCGGGTGGAAACCTCGTCCACCACGATGCCGTCACTGCTCAGGCGGACGACACAGGTGTAGAGATAGGGGTCCTTCACGCCGTCCCAGAGGTGGGGAGCGTCGAGGTGGAGCTGAGCGTCTGCGCCCTCAGCCCTGGCCACGATGCTGCCGGCTGCGTCCTGCAGCTCGACGGAGACAGCGCCCTCGCCTTCCACGAGGGTCTCGACCCGGATGTCAGCCTTGCCGTCCTTGAGGGCGGGGGTGATCTTGACGCCGGTGTCGCCGAAGTGGCTCAGAGCGATGTGGTTCTTGCTGACCACCATCAGGCTGATGTCGCGGTAGATGCCGCCGTAGAATGTAAAGTCGGCCTTCTGGGGGTAGATGCGGTCGTTGATGCTGTTGTCCACCTCGACGGTGAGCTGGTTGTCTTTTGCCAGCAGGTCGGAGATATGGACACGGAAGGTGGAGTAGCCGCCGTCGTGGGTGCAGATGTTCCTGCCGTTCAGCAGAACCTTGGCGCTGGAATTGACGCCCTCGAACTGCAGCCAGACTTCCTGCGAAGCTGCGTCGAACGCCGGAGCGGCAAAGGTGGTGCTGTAGGTGCAGGTGCCGCGCCAGTAATCGTTGCCGCCGTCCTGGCCGTCTTTTGCGTTCCAAGTGTGGGGCAGCTCCACCAGAGTGGTCTTGCCGTCCGGCCCGGTGAACTGCCAGTCCTGCATGAGCTTGGCGATGCTTCGCATTCGTTTTCCTCCCGTGTATCTGTAGCGTTTTCTCTGTTGTGCGGTCGTTTTTCTGTCTTTCGCTATTATTTTATCAAAGACTTTTCCTTTCGCAAGACCGTTGCGATAATCGGTCGAATGGTGTGGATATTCGGTTTTGCTCTCACAAATCAAAGCTGATATATTTGTGCATCTCTCACAAACAGTTGGATACAACAAGAGTCAAATGAACGCTTGCAGGACAACAAAAAAGCCTCTCCCTTTGGGAGAGGTGGCAATGCTTGCATTGACGGAGAGGGCAAGCCTGTTGTAAAAGAGTCTCGATACAGCGATGAGCAAAAGCCTTTGGCAGAGGGAGAGCATCGCTGCGCACCATGCTCATGGGCAGCGGCCTTGCCCTCTCAGGCGCTCACGCGCCAAGACCGGGTTGCGGCTCCCAGCATCCGCCACGCTTCGCTTGCGTCTTGCTGGCCGCTGCCCCAACAGCTCCTCCCTGTTTCCGCCGCTGGCGGCGGTCGTCGCCGTTGCTCCCAAAGGGAGAGCCATTGGCATATCGGACAGCTTTCTGCCAGACGCCGAAAGTTTACTCTGACGTAAAAGATAGTGCCCTGCTGCAGAGGGCAGCGGCTTCGGAACAAGCATCCTTGTCAAGCTGCTGTGAATCTCTATAGCAGGGCACTACATTTTACGATAATAAAAGCTTTGTTCGTCCAGCGTGGGCCTTACCGGTACGCCAGTGGCTCCCCCTCTGGGGGAGCTGGCAAAGCCATCAGGCTTTGACTGAGAGGGCGCTCGGAAAAATAATTTTCACCGCAAAGAACCCGTTCTGGCTCTCTGTGGTCAGGGTGCCTTTATACTTCTGAACGATGCGGTTGGTCACTTTGACGGCGTAATGGGCGGCACGGGTGTCGGCAGACTCTGCCGGGCGGTCGGGGCTGATGACGTTCACCACCACGAAGCTCTGCCGGGTGCAGACCAGCAGGTCGATGCAGCGGCGCTCCGGTTCCGGCACCTTCACTGCACTTTCAATGGCGTGGTCCAGCATATTGGCAAAAAGGGCGTAGAGGTCGCTGGCCTCAAAAAAGCTCAGACAGCTGCCGTCCGTCACCGCGTTGAGCTGGATGCGGCGGGACTCGCAGAGCAGGCTCTTTTCCGTGAGCACCACGTCCAGCACCTCATTGCCGGTGTTTCGGCTGGCGTCGTAGAGCTGAGCGGCCTTTTCGGCCTCGTCGATGTGGGCTTTCAGCTCCGGGTCTGCCGGGGCGCTCGACATCTGGCGGAGCGCGGCGATTTGAAGCTTCAGCTCGTGGCAGCGCTTGTTGATGATCTGGACGTTCTGCCGCGCCACCTGGTACTGCTCCCGCTGGCGCTCATACAAAAGGTTGAGGGTGTCCATCTCCTTCTGCATGGCCGAGAGCTTGAACACCTCAGTCTGGAAGTAGAGCAGGGTCAGGAAGTAAAACTGCCCGACAAACATCGTCATGACGAGACTGCGATCCAGCACCACCACCTGCCCGCCGCTCAGCAGCGCAGCCTGGAACATGAAGAGGATTCCGATGAAAAAGGCGCTGGTCAGCTGGCGCGGGCCGATGTTATACGCTCCTTTATAAGACATCTTCCGGGAGAGGGTGGTGCAGATAACAAAATAAAAGAATGCACCAGCGGCCAGCTGTGCCAGCATGACCGGCAGGCTTCTGAGGTCGAGGGGCGTTCCCCGCCGCTCGAAGAATACTTCCACCAGATGCCAGCACTCGTAAGCGGTCTGGGAGGCCAGCAGGCTCCATACGGCGCAGTAGAGCGCGCTCTTTTTGTCTATCTCAACGCAGGCGTATATCATCATGCCCAGCAGAACGAAAAACGCGACATAGAGCGTCAGCAGAGAGAATTGCAGCTCGTGAAGGCTGGTGCTCTGGGCCGAGGGGTCGAGCACATAGGTCAGCCCCAGCAGCGGCAGCAGCATCCCCAGCGCCCGCAGGCGGGCGTGAGGCCGGTGCTTGAGCGGGATGCAGAAGGCCGCAGCAGCAGTCCACCGCAGCAATGCCCGGAAGATGACATGGCGTGCAAGAAGATTCACAGCACACCTCCGATGTAGGACGCCACCGCCGTCAGGAAAGCCGCACGCTGGCGGCGGCTGATCTCCAGGTGGTCGGTGTTGACATGGACAAAGTCGTTCTCCACAGCCTTTACATATTGCAGGTTGACCAGATAGCACTGATTGCAGCGGGAGAAATGGTACTGCGCCAGCTGCTTTTCGGCGCTGGCGAGGCTGGCACGGACGGAAAACCCACCCTTGGTGGTGTGATACCAGAGCAGCCGGTCATGGGTCTCGAGATAGTAGATGTCGCCGGTGGAGAGCACCTGCATCCCGCCTCCGGCCAGCTGTAAAACGACCTGCCCGCCCCGGCGGCGCTGCACCCGCTGAACAGCCCGGGAGAGCTTGGTGCAGAACTGGTAGTAGTTCACCGGCTTGAGGACATAGTCCAGTGCGTCCACCTCGTAGCCCTTGATGGCGTACTGCGCCATGTTGGTCACAAACACCAGCACGGCGTCTGCGTCCACGGCCCGTATCTTCTCCGCCGCGCCGAAGCCGTCCAGTCCCGGCATCTCCACATCCATAAAGATGATGTCATACCCCGGCTCGTAGTGCTCCGCAATGACGGCCCCATCCTCGACGGGCAGCACCTCGACCTGCAGGCTGTTCTCGGCGGCGTACTGCCGGATGAACCGGCACAGCTCGTCCCGCACCTCCTGCTGGTCTTCGACGACAGCAATTTTCAGCATCCCGCAGTCTCTCCCTTCTCCGTTCCATTCCATTTGCCGCTTTTTATTGAAACATACTTTGGTGCGAAATGCAACGGAGAAGTTCGAAATCGTTTCCTTCCCATCTGCAAAAATCCCCCGGAGTGCAGATCTATCATTACGTTCAGGAAGCACATCCCTGCAGAAGTCAGAGTCCAAAAACAGCAAAACCGCTCCGGTTTCCGCAACAGGAAGCCGGGGCGGCTCGTTATTCTATTATAAAAGCGTCGGCACTTCCTTTGCCAGCAGATCCGCCAGCTGTGCGTGGCCCTTACGGGTCAGATGCATGAAGTCCACCTGATTGAACTCGCAGTCGGCAGCATTGAGGAAATGGACGTTCTGACGTTCCGCGACGATACAGAACTGCTCGGCCACGCCCTTCGACTTTTCCACACAGCCCTCGCCCATGACGGCATCATGGAAGCCGTCGCCGATGCGGGGCGGGGCCACCACGAGGATGTTGGGCGCCTTGGTCCCCCAGCAGTCCACGCTCCTGGCCTTGAGGATCAGCCGTTCCATCCCCGCGCCGATGCAGGCGGCATTGGCGTTGAACCGCTCTTTGACGTCGTTGGTACCCAGCATGATGATGAGCAGGTCGATGACTTCATGGCTCTTGAGGAGCGAATAAGCCACGCTCAGAGCGTCCATTGACTCATGGATGGGGTCCACGAAAACGGTCGTCCGGCCCGAAAGGCCCTCTTCCGTCACGAGATAGTCGCTGCCAAGCGCCGTCTGCAGGCGGCAGGTCCAGCGCTCGTCCTCATTGAAGCGGATGCCGTGGTCGGCACAGTCCGCCGGGTCGGCGCAGTAGCCGTGGGTGTTGGAATCGCCCAGACAAAGGATATGTTTTTTCATCGTCTCTTCCCCTTTCAAATCTCGCCCCGCGACTGGCGGAAATAGTAAACTGCGCCCACCATGCCGGCGTCGTTGTGGAGCTGGGCGGCGCGGATCTCCAGTCCTTCCGCAAAAGCGGGCATCACGGAGGCACGCACTTTCTTGGCGACGGGGTCTATCAGCAGCTCCTGCTGTGCGCTGACGCCGCCGCCGATGAGGATGAGCTGCGGGTTGAAGATATGCACCATGCCCGCAAGGCCCTGGGCGATCTCATCCGTCCAGTCGTCCAGAAGCGCCAGGATGGTGGGGTCG
>OHQY01000220.1_pt1 | contig 15891 bp, 13 predicted proteins | sample 1578311 | NCBI WGS metagenome assembly OHQY01 (sample SAMEA3879545, study PRJEB24766) | human gut metagenome | biome: human-associated habitat; feature: feces | place: USA | collected 1985/1987 | reverse complement strand
TATGGGAACATGTATGGGAATTATTGTACCTTTGCAGAGTAATTCAAAAAACACTGCCGATGAAAGTTTCCGTATATCTGAAAAAGAGCGATTCCTCGACCTCGAACATCTGTTTCCGGGTCAGGGAGAAGAACGTGGATATAAAGGTCGTCTCTCCCCTTGCCGTATATGACAAGTATTGGGATTCCGATACCCTCAGTTACAAGCGCACTGCAGCTGTTCCTGCCACCGAGCAGAAACGGCTGCCCAGACAGATTGCGGCCATCATCGAGCATGTTGAAAAGACCTTCTCGGACAAGGCAGACAGCAAATGGCTGAAACAGGCCATCGAGGATGTGCTGTACCCTGCCCGCGCCTTCGAACGCAACCATCCGAACTTGCTCCGCCGCATCCATGAATATCTAGTAAAGTTTGACGGTGCGGACAGGACGAAGGAGCATATCATCCGTTTCGAGCGCAAGATGTCACGTTACCATGACTATCAAAGGGAGATATTGGGTAACACAGACTTCATGCTCTTTGTGGAGACGGTCACACTGGAACAGATGAACGATTTCCGGGATTATGTCGTAAATGAACATCTGTTGCAACAGGAGCATCCCGGCTTCTATGCCTCACGCCTGCTTGTCAAACGCAAGCCCAAGCCGCTTTCAGGCACTACCGTCATCAACATCATGAACCTCTTCTGTACCTTTCTGCACTGGTGCAAGAAGATGAAGTATTCCGACAACGAGGTCTATGCGCTCTACGGCTGCAAGGAGCCGACCTACGGTGATCCCTTCTACCTTACATCCGAAGAGAGGAATATTCTTTATAATGCAGACTTGAGTGACTGCCCGAAGTTGTCCATCATCCGGGACATATTTGGAAAAGGCGCGGCGGTTTGACCCTGTCGGGCACGCGGGATTTGACCCTGTGGGCAAAATAGTTTTGACCCTGTAAAAGTCCTGGCAGAGGAGGGTCACTTTTATTTTACCTCATTTTGTTTTTCAGCCTTTCTTGGCTTTGAGTTTTCTCAAGCTCTCACCGGTCAGCTCGATGGTATGGGCGGAGTGGATAATGCGGTCGAGGATTGCATCGGCCACGGTATGGTCTCCGACCATGTCGTACCAGCTTGTATGCGGATACTGTGATGTGATGATGATGGATTTGCGTTCGTGTCGGTCTTCGACGATCTCGAGCAGTATGGCCCGTTCCTTTGGGTCGAGCGGCACGAGGAAGAGGTCGTCGAGGATGAGCAGCTGTGCCCGTTCGATTTTCTTCATCTCCGTCTCAAGGATGTTCTTGACCTTGGCGACTTTGAGTTGACCGAGTAGCTTGGATGCGTTGGCATAGAGTGTGCGGATGCCTTTTTTGCACGCCTCGTGGCCCAGGGCGCAAGCCAGGAAGCTCTTGCCGGTGCCTGAGGGTCCGGTGATGAACAGGTTTTTGCCGGATTTGGCAAAATCGAGAGTTGAGAGGCGTTCCATCTGGTTGCGGTCGAGGCCTCGGCTGACATTGTAGTCTATTTCTTCAAGGTAGGCCTTGTATCGGAAGGCTGCGTTCTTGGTCATACGTGCCACGGCGGCCTGCGAGCGGTAGTCCCACTCGCGGCTCAGCAGCATGTGAAGGAACGAGTCTGGTGTCATGGACTGAGCGATGGTGCCGGCGAGGCTCTCGCGGAAGACCTCGGCCATTCCGTGCATTTTCATGCGGTTCATCAGGTCCAGCGAGATTGTGTTCTGGTCCGGTTGCTGGCTGACCGGAGCTGTCTTTTCATTTATTTCCATTGTTGTCTTCTTTTTTGATTTCGTTTATGTTGTTGGTCTGACCATAGTATTCACGGCCACGGATGTTTTTGTGCATCGGAGCCTTGACATCTCTGTCACCCGTCAGGATATTGCCGTCTTCATCGGGAAGAAAGTCGGCGTCGTCGCCCTGTTCAAGCACTTGCCGTACTGCTTGATAGCTGTACTCGGATTTCTGCGTGGCGCACGCACACGCTGCGACAAGCCGGTCTGAGCCGTATTTCTTTTCAAGCGACAGGATTCCGCGGCAACTGCTGAAGGACTTGGGCGGATATTGCATCGCCTTGTCGACTTCAAGCAGATAGGTGTAGACGATGTTGTCCATCTGAGCCGCCTTGTCAAACAGCTCCTGGAGATCCTTGTCATAAGGGCCATAGTGCCCCGGCAGGTTATGCTCCTTCTTCCATGAGTAGGTGTAGGGGATGTCGCAGCGGTCGTGCGTTGCGATACGATTGAGGCCGCAGTAGATATCCACCGTGTCGGCGTCATAGAGCAGTACAACCCGTTTGCCCACATGCTCGCGTGGCACGCTATAGTGGTGCTTGAACAGGGATACGTAACAGTTCTTGCCGACGGTCATGAGCTTGCGCTCTTTAATGACGAAACGGCGCGCGGGCAACTGACGGAGGAAGTCCTTCTCACTCCTGAGGAACATGTCTTTACGCGATATATCCCGCCCGGCCATCGGCTTCCCGTTGAAGTCGAGCAGGGAGATGTGGATGGCGGTGTTCAGCTCGTCGAGCGAGGGGAACACCATTCCTTCGATGTCAAGATATACTGAGCGGTAAAGCAGTTTGACGGCATTCTCCACCAGAGCCTTGTCCTTGGGATGACGCACCCGGGCCGGATACACCGCACAGCCGTAGTGCTCGGCAAAAGCCGCGAACTCTTCATTGATGACCGGCTCGTTGCGGTCACTGCGGCTGACGGCTGCCTTGAGATTGTCCGGAACGATTGCGGCGGTCACGCCCTCAAAATATTCAAACGCGTTCTGACAAGCCTTGATCAGGTCTTCTTTTTTCTGAGACCACACCGCCTCGCAGTAAGTGTAGTGGCTGAACGGCAGTATAGCCACAAAGACCTCGCACTTCTTGACTTCACCCGTCATATCATCAACCACTTCAAGCCTGTCTCCAGCGAAGTCGATGTACATCTGGTCGGCTGCGTAATGCTCCACGTGCCCTACCACCTTGCTGTGGACACGATATTGGCGCACCGCTCTTTTGAACGCCGATTCCTGAAATCCGTCGGGATGGCCTTCCCGGTATTCGTGGAACAATTTACGCACGGTCATTCCCTTTCGGGATAGTCGCGCCACATAACCGGGGATCAGCGCATCCAGTTCCAACTGCCGTTGGGACGGCTCGCGGTGACGGAACTCTTTGCATCCGAACATCTCACGCAGATGTTCTTCCGACAGAGCCAGCAGTTGCTCCGTCGTTTTGCCGCTTGATATAAACAAGCGCACATACTTGCGCACCGTATTGCGGGAGAGATGAAACGTGTTGGCCGTTTCATTTATTCCCATTCCGGTTGCGTAACATCGAAGGATGTTTTTTAATTTTGCAATCATATTGCTGTAGTTTTTTATGTGACCCTCATCTGCCAGGACAAGGCGTCATAAAACTACAAAAAAATTCCCCTGCCGGTATCCGACAGGGGTCATTTTTATTTTGCCCGAAGGGGTCAAAACTATTTTGCCCAAAAGGGTCAATCCCGCGTGCCCGACAGGGTCAAACCGCCGCGCCTTTTCCAACAGTTCGTGTTCAGAGATTTATCGAATAGCCGTTCCTACTTAAACGGCTATTAAGAATATATAACGATCATTCATAGTTTCAAAAATGGAATTTGACGGACAATCCGAAATTCCAGAATCCGGGATCAAAGAAGCCGTCATGTCCACCGCCGATCACAGCTCCGATCACAGGACGGTAATCTACCTCCAAAGAGATCGGGGCATTTTTGAAATGACAGCCGAAAGCGCAGGAGCCGGCCACACCGAGCAAAAAACCCGAATCGTCAAAGTCATAAAGTCCCAAGGCTCCACCCACACCGACATTCAGATACCAATCGCAAGTCTGGGGTGTCCAATTCCACCGGCAGCAGCGCCAATTATAGATTCCCGTAACGGACAGCCCTTCAAAATGAGGAGTCGCCAGCGTGAATTGCAAAAAATTCCGAGACGAAAGATCGCATTGATAAAGAAATTCCACGCCATCTCCCAACCGTAATCCCACGGCGTTTTTCCCTTGAGCCGAAACCGTCTCGAAAGCAAACAAACTGCAAACAAGAACCAATAAAATCTTTTTCATAAAACAATTATACGTATAATGATTTATATGGAATTATTACCGGTCACTCAATCGTCATCGTCGTCGTCATGATATCTCCCGTATTTCCGCTTCCCGTATTTCGGGTGTTTCTTATACCCGTGCTTGTGCGGAGATACTTCCCATGCCGTTTGCAATAGGAGTCGTAATGCTCGTGCCAGTAATCGCTATAACAATGCACCCGATCATAGAACGGAACACGATACGACGACTCGGGACCGATTCTCAGTTCGATCAGAATCCGCCCCCAGCCCTCACATTTATAACGTTTGTAATGGTCACAGACATCGCGCATGCTTCGTCCCGAGGTTCAGGCGATCTCCAGTGCAAGGCCCACATGCCCCCAATCTCTGCCGCAACGCCGGTAATAATCATTGAGCGATTCTGCCGAAATATCGTATTCCACACAGAGGCGCCGACGGAAATCCGACAAATCGACCGAAGCATACCGATTGGAATTTCCGATAAAGACGGAAAGCCTATTTTGTGCGGACAAAGAGCAAGTGAATACCGCAAAAATAGCAGCAAACCGATTTTTTTCATAGGTAAATCGTTCTATTAAAACAAATGATATAATACGAACATACCGACAGGCAGATTTTCATCTGCCTGTCGGTATGCCTATTCAAACGAATCTACTGCAGTAAAGATCCGTCTTCCCGGATTTTGAGAATCACCTCCCTGTCATCTTCCGCTTCCAGCTCGATTCGATAATAATTCCCGTCCGGCGTTTCTACCAGTTCCGGCTCATCGTCGGTTTCATAACCGACATACTTATCGTTAATTTCCTGCCGGATCGCAGTTTTAACGACTTCCGGAAGAGTATCCAGACTGATCTCCCAAGATGAGGAAAGCCAATTCCCGCTGTTGTCAAAAAGCACCTCCTTGGCAACTCCGTCATGAATAATATCCACCTCAAACTGCCCGTGCTCCTGATCCGTTTCAACAATTTTGGATGCCGCATATTTCTCCTGCAGAAAATTTTTCACCTCTTCGGGAAGTTCAATCGGCAGATAATCCTCGGAATCATCCTCGGAATCTTCCACCACCTTGATCAGAATTCCCTCCGCGTTGTAATAAAGATCCATCTCCCGCGGGCCCTGCTCTACCTCCAAAACATAGACCGGCTCCATGCCTTCTCGCACCAACATATCCACATCATCCAGGCTCCACTGTCCATATTCGCTGTTCTTGAACGCATTTTTAACAGCCTCAGGCAAAGACGCATGAGGAAGATCCGTTTCGGTCATCAGCCAAACGGCATCGGAAGTAAACCAGGCCTCGGCTGCATAATTCTGGTTCTGGAAATCCGCAATGTAATAATTACTCCGGGTTTTCCATTTCGGACTGGCTTCCGGATATTTCTGAGAAAATGCAGCCTGCAATTTATCAAGAACATCCAAGTTATCATCATTGTCATCACAACCTTGCACGACTGCTCCGCATATCCCTAATGCAAGCATAAAAAAACACAACCTCAGTTTCATAATAAAAACAATTTAAAATTAAAGCAAAACAAAGATACGAAAACCGAACTATACAAACAAATATCCATACTCTGCATTCACATCGTCAGTAATCGGGCATTAACCGGAAGATATTATCCAAACCGCATAATTCAATTAGAATAATATAATGTCATGCAAGGAGATACGGCGGCCGCGCAGGCGAAACGGGCAGGCGGGCGCAAGACCGTGCAAAATGACGGTAGGCGATGTGGGGACAGAAGCCAAAGCCGTCGCAATTCGTTGATATACATTGGGCTTACATTCATGCGGAAGTCCCTTTATCCGCACAAAGCAACTTTCAAAAGGATGGATTTTTCGAATCCATCCTTTTTTATTTTTATATTCGATTGACAAATAAGAGAATAAAGCGATCGCCTTATTCTTTTCCAGGTTCGGCAATCAGTGTTTTCTTATTATGCAAAATCCCTTCGGAAAGAGCGAATTTAATTTTTTTCAGCATAAATTCACTTCTGAAACACCTTCCTATTTACATTATGATAAGACTATTCCGACAAAAAACAACACTATTCTTCGGAAACCCGTATACTACGAATCTATTTTAATCCGCAAATAGCCCCACAAACCGGCCACATCACACAAATCTCTTCGCATCGGACCTCCAGGTCGTCGTCTGCAGTTGCAAACAAAGATTTCAACCGCAGACGAGCAGGATCCCCCTCGATACGATAGACGGAACAAAACAGATAGAAACACTCCGTCATAACGAAATAAACTCTCCCGTTTATAACTTCTCCGTCCGGCTCCCGCAGCAACACGAGCCAATGCTGCAAAACCGTTCCGAATTGATCGTCCGTGCATAATGCAATTTGAGCCCCCCGAGCCTCTTCGGCAGAAAGAAGCAGATACCGTTCTGGAACCTCCTTGGGCGGAAACTCCGCCACGGAAGAGTCCCGATATACAGGAATCCGAACGACAAAAGCATCGCCTTCCGGCGTAGCAGCGGATTCGGCTTCACCGTGCATCAACCAGGAAATCGGATACTGCGGAAATTTCGCATGGATCTTTTTAGCCACACCAAGGCTTACTCCATAATTTCCCCGCTTGATCTGATAAAGATTTTCGCCTCGCGGCAACCCGACATATCTGGCGAATGAATTGATTGTCAATCCAGAAGATTCAATCACGCGCTCCAATCTTCTCCAGGAAGAATAATCCGTTTTTTTCATACCAACCAAAAATTACTTATTCCGTAGGAGCAATTCTTACTTTCTGATTTACAGCTTCTTTGGATGTATCAATCTATATCAGGAATTGTTGGGCCCCGGACATAAAATGTTATGGATCGGATTTTGCACCTTCTCGCATATAAAATGAAAAGAAGGCGCGGTGTCAATCTACTACCGAAGGCATTGGGAGCCCGTAATCAGTCGATTGTCCTGCGCCCTTGCCTGCCCCTCCCGTCGAAACGAGCAGGGCATAACAAGGACAGACAACTGCTACACCTGATTACTGTAAATTCCCAATTTTACGGTAGGCATAAGAGTTGTGTACCCTTTTATGTCTGTCGGCTACGCCGAACTACCGTATTTCCGCATTGCATCCAAACTGCTTATTTGTTCCCGGACGACACACGCCGCCCCACTACAACAAACGTCATCGCGCGAAAATACTACGCACAAATATAGTATTTTAATTTCATTGTAAAAATTAGGCGTTTCAATTTTCTTGCTAACTTTGTATGCATGAAAAGTTCGATCAACTTCCTGCCTGCGGAAAAAAGACGTGATCTGCATCAACTTGTGGAGATCATCCGAAACGAAATAAAAGATTGCGTAATGATTATTCTTTACGGCAGTTACGCCCGGGATATGTACGTCGATTGCGACCGTCGGCGGGATTACGGGGTGACGACCTTTTTCATGAGCGACTACGACATTTTGATCGTCACGCGCCGAAGGCTCGGCCTGAAGGAATACGACGTTTACGCCCGCATCACCGAACGGTTTTTCGAAAACAAACAAAGCGAATTTTACACCCGGCCGCAATTCATCAACGAAAGTATTTCCCGGCTGAATAAAAACCTCGAACTGGGACAATACTTCTACCATGAAATCAAAAAGCAGGGAATCATGCTCTACTCCTCGCAGGAGTTCAAACTGGCGCGATGCCGAAAATTGAACTATGCGGAAATCGCGCAAATCGCCCGCGACTATTTCAGCGAAAAATTCCAGTTCGCCAGCGATTTTCTGTTAGGAGCACGTTACTATGCCGGGTTGCAGAAATATAAAATGGCCTCTTTCCATCTACATCAAGCTGCGGAAAATTACCTGCGTACCATTCCGCTGGTATATATCCTTTACGGCTATAAAGATCATGCGCTGGAAATTCTGATGGATCGCTGCAAGACGCACACGCTGCAACTGGTATCGGTTTTCCCTCGAAATACGGAGGAGGAGCGGCGCCTGTTCAATCTGTTACAGGATGCCTATGTACAAGCCCGCTACAACAAGGATTTCGTCGTTACCAAGACCGACATCGACGCCTTGATCCCGCGCCTCGAACTCATGCGCGACATCACGGAAAAAGTCTGTTGCGACCGGATCGCCTATTACGAACGACAAAACTGACATACCGCTGAATCCCGCCAAAGGCCGGATTTGATCGATAAAAAACGCAGGGTCCGCAACCCTGCGATTATGCCACTTACCTTCGGTTATAATCCCCGAATCCGTTCGATCGGAACGGCGAGGTCGTCCTCGATTCCCAACATGGCATTGATGAGCACGACCCGCTCGAAACCGCCCAGGTCGGAAGGCGTAATGCGGCATTCGGTTAAAACTCCCGTACCGAGCAAGTACTGCCTCCGCGTGCCGTTGAGCAGGAAAGTATCCGGCGTAACGTATTTCCGTCCGTCGAAAAACGCCACGTTGCTGTAACTGGTATCGGTAATCGCCCCGTCGCGCACGATCAGGATCTCGTCGCAATCGTCCCGACGTTGCAAAAGACGGGCAAGGGCGCTACGATCCGCATATTTCAAATGGTAATCCAATTCGTCGTCCGCAGCGACCAGCCGCAGGGAGCGAATCTCGCGGGGAACATACGGCGCAAACGAAATCTCCGACAGCGACCGGCCGTAAACGATCCGGCACTTCACCGTTCCCTTCCGATGCTGAAGCGGAATCGAACCATCCGCCAAATCGAAACCGGAGGCGACGCCGTATGCTTCGCGGACCGTCTGCCGCATACGATGCAAATGAAGTTCGGGACGAACGAAAATTCCGTCTTCGACTCGAATGGTTTCTATGAAGAGCAACTCGTCCATCGCAATCAGGGAATCGGCAGGTAAATTTTGGTAACGACCTCGTCGTACTCCTGTTGCGGGTCACTGTGCACGGTGATGCCGCCGCCGCTGCGGAAATAGAACCGCCCGTTCTCGCATTCGATATAGCGGATCATCACCGCGCTGTCCAGATCGCGACCGTCGAAATAGCCGAATACCCCCGTATAATATCCCCTGGGGGACCCCTCGGCATCGCGGATCAACCGCAGGGTCGCGGGTTTCGGAGCCCCCGAAATCGAGCCGGCAGGCAGCAGGCTGAAAAGCAGGTCGCCCAGTTCCTGCCGCCATCCCGACCGCAGGTCGCCGGCAATTTCGGAGCTCGTCTGCAAGATTTCGCCCCGCAGGGTAGCGATCTTCTCGACGTAACGGAAACGCTCGACACGCACACGATCGGCAATCCGGTTCAGGTCGTTGCGAATCAGATCGACGATGGTGTAATGTTCGCAACGCTCCTTGTAATCCTCCAGCAACCGGGCCTCGGCATCGGGCAACGCAGCGTCGATCGTTCCTTTCATCGGGTAGGAGCGGATCACCCCGTCCGTAATGCGGACGAAACACTCGGGAGAGAAGCAGACCAGACGCCCCGGCAGCAACAGTTTGTAACGGGCACGGCTGCGGCGGAAGATCTCCTCGAGAGTAAGGTTCGTTCGGATCGGAGTCCGCTCGGTCAGGTTGGTCAGAAAACTGTCCCCGCGAAGCAACCCCCGGCGAATGACGGCGAACCGGCGAAGATACGCCTCCCGATCGGTATGCAGAATCTCCAGGCGGGGTGTAATTTCCGCCTCCCCGGAGAAGCTATCCGGCACATTGGTAATCTCTCCGCAGGCAAACGGAATCTGCCGGCAGACGAGCGGATTCTCCACGAAAAATCCCTCCCGCAATTCGAAATCGACCCCGAAAAGGAACGGTTTTCCCTGCGCGGCACAACGATTCACGGCTTTTCGGACAAGCTGAGCTTCCATTCTGACGATTTTTATTCCGCAAAGGTATAAAAAAGGTTACTTTTGTAGCCGTGAAAAAGATACTGGTAATCGATAATTACGACTCGTTCGTCCACAACGCCGTACAACTGCTTCGGGAATCGTCCGAACCGGTGAATATTACGATACAACTCAACGACCGGATCGACTTCGAAAAATTCGGCGATTACGACGGGGTACTCCTATCCCCAGGTCCCGGAATCCCGGAAGAGGCCGGCGACCTTATGGCGGCGATCGGACAGATCGTGCGGCAGCGAATCCCCGTGCTGGGGATCTGTCTGGGACATCAGGCGCTCGCCCGGGCATTCGGTGCCGAACTGCGACAACTGTCGGCCCCGCTGCACGGACATCCGACGACGCTGACCGTAACCGATGCGGGCGATCTGCTGCTGCAGAAAATCGCTCCGCCCCTGATCGTAGGACGCTACCATTCGTGGATCGTCGATCCGGACTCGATGCCCGAAGAGCTGATTGCAAGTTCGCACGATGAAGCGGGACACATCATGTCCTTTTATCACCGGAACCTGCCGATACACGGCGTGCAATTCCACCCCGAATCCTGCATTTCGAATTGCGGCCCGGCGCTGATCCGCAACTGGCTCGCCACCTGCTGACATCCGCTGCGGAAAAGGAGCCTCCGGAAATTCCCGGACCTTTAATTGACCGTTTCCGACCGGGGCGGACGGGGCTTCGTCGTTCAGACAAGCCGCCTCGATCCATCCTGTCAGTTCCGCCCCGAACAGTCGGCGCAGATCCCCTTGATAACGAAATTGATCGTTTCGGCCGAAAATCCGTCCGGCAGACCCACCTGCGGAACAGCCACCCCTCGCAGGCAAAAGGTACGCCGGCAATGCGTGCAATAGAAATGGGTATGCAGGTCGTCGATTTCACAATCGCAATCGCTGCTGCAAAGCGCATATTTGAGCGAACCGGTGCCGTCGTCGATGCCGTGCACCAAGTGATGCGCCAGAAAAAGAGTGAGCGTACGGAAAAGAGTCGATTTATCCACCGTATCGAGCTCCTCTTCGAGATCCGCGAGGCTGAAAGCCCGGTCGAATCCGGCCATCGTACGCAGAATCAACAGCCGCAGCGCCGTAGGACGGATATCGCGGGCCTTGAGGCGGGAAATGTATTCGTTTTCGTTCATAGGTGCAAGATACGCATTAAAAACGACGATTGGAAGCCCTCACGGCATTCAGAACCGCAAGCAGAGTGACGCCTACATCGGCGAAGACCGCTTCCCACATGGTTGCGATGCCGAGTGCGCCCAACGTCAGCACGACAACCTTCACCCCGATCGCCAGCAGGATATTCTGCCGCACGATGCGGTGCGTAAGACGTCCGATACGGATCGCCGCAGGCAGACGCGAAGGTTGGTCGGACTGGATCACCACGTCGGCCGTTTCGATGGCTGCATCGCTACCCAAAGCCCCCATCGCCACCCCGACATCGCTCGTTGCGAGAGCCGGAGCGTCGTTGAATCCGTCGCCGACGAAAGCCGTGACTTTGCCGGGCTCTCCGCGCAGCGCCTCGAGTATCTCCATCTTACCTTCGGGCAGGAGATCCCCCCGGGCCTCGGAAACGCCCAGCCTGCGGCCCAAATTCGCCACCAGCGCCTCCCGGTCGCCCGACAAAATCCGAATATCCTCGATTCCGAGCGACTTCAATTCCGCCACGGCACGCGCGGCATCCTCCTTGGGCTTGTCCGCAATCACGAGATAGCCCGCATACCGGCCGTCGAGCGCACATACGACGATCGTCTCGGGAATCGCATCGACCTCCGACGGATATTCCACGCCGAAGCGAGCCATCAGACGCGTATTGCCCACCAGCAACTGTTTCCCGTCGAATTCGGCCCGAATGCCGTGTCCGGCGATTTCAACTGCGCCCTCCGAAGCGAGAAGAGCAACACCCTCCCTCTCGGCATACTGCACGACTGCCCGGGCCACCGGGTGTATACTGGTCCGTTCGGCCGAAGCGACCCATCCGAGCAGCTCCCCGGAATTCACGCCCGGAGCAACATGCACCTCCCGGACTTCGAACAAACCCTCGGTCAGCGTGCCGGTCTTGTCGAAAACCACGGTATTGACCCGCGCAATGGCATCCAGATAACTGCCGCCCTTAAAGAGCACGCCAGCCTTCGAAGCAACGCCGATACCGCTGAAATAGCCCAGCGGAATACTGATAACCAGCGCACAAGGACAAGAGGCCACCAGAAATACCAGGGCCCGGGACAACCATTCGTCGAACGAATAGGCGAAGCCTCCGTGCAGGAGCGACCACAATCCGGGCAAAGCGACGATCAGCACGGCCAATCCTGTCACTACGGGAGTATAAATCCGGGCGAAACGGCGGATGAACAATTCGGCGGGAGCCTTGCGCGCCGCAGCTTCTTCGACCATGGAGAGAATCCGCGAAAGGGCGCTCTCCCCATACGGGCGCGTCACTTCGATACGAACCGGATGCTGCGAAGAGATCATACCCGCCAACACCTCATCTCCCTTACAGATCGTCCGCGGCGTACTCTCTCCGGTCAGCGCCGCCGTATTGAACGGGGCCGCCTCGGACAGCAAAACGCCGTCCAGAGGGACACGTCCCCCCGGAAGCACCTCGACCTGCGCAGCGGGCATAGCCACCGGTTTCCCGTCCTCCAAGACGTTCGCCTGTTCGGGCCGGATATCGACGAGCGCACGAATATTCCGCCGCGCCCGCTCCACGGCACGCTCCTGCAACGCCTCTCCGATCGAATAAAACAACATCACGGCAACCCCCTCGGGATACTCTCCGATATAGAAAGCACCGATGGCAGCGAGGCTCATCAGCGTATATTCCGTAAAGAAATCCCGCTGCCGCATACCGTTCCATGCCTCCCGGAGCACAGGAAGCCCTACCGGAAAATAAGCTGCGAGGTACCAGCAGAACCGTACTGCGGAAGATGCGAAAAATTCGACACCGGTATATTGCATGACGAGTCCCGCCGCAAATAACACGGCCGACGCAACGGGCATCCAATAGCTTTGCGAATGACGGTCGTGGTCAGGACCTGCATCGCAAGCGGCGCAGCCGCGACCATTCGTTTGACTTTTCATAATGCTTTTATTCTTCTTTGGTGTCAAATATAGTGCATTTTCCTTGCAACCCAGTTGCAAATACACCGGCTTCCCGTTTCATTTTCTCGTCGCAGAAAGCTTTTGCTTGCCGAAAAATAGTATATTTGTAGGAACAAATTAAGACCTGAAGCATTGCGTCCCCTCAAATTTCATCCGATTCTGAAGCAGACCCTCTGGGGCGGCGAACGCATCATCCCCTACAAGGAACTCGCATCCGAGCTCTCCCGTGTAGGCGAAAGCTGGGAACTTTCCGGCATGCCCGGCTCGGAATCGGTGGTGGCGGAAGGGCCGTGGACCGGAAGCACCCTGCCCGAGCTGATCGGACGCTTCGGCGCAGAGCTTCTGGGCAAAGCCAACTATGCCCGTTTCGGGCAGGAATTTCCCTTGTTGGTAAAATTCATAGATGCCCGGGAAGATCTTTCGATCCAGGTACACCCGGACGACGAACTGGCACGAAAGCGCCACGGGAAAAGCGGGAAATGCGAGATGTGGTACGTGCTGGAAGCGGAACCGGGCGCTTCGTTACTGACCGGATTCTCCCGTCCGATCGCACCGGCGGAGTACGAACGTCGCGTTGCCGACAATACATTGACCGACGTTTTGAATCGCCAGGCAATCGCATCGGGCGACGTCTTTTATCTGCCGGCAGGACGGGTGCACAGCATCGGAAAGGGGTCCTTCATCGTCGAGATCCAGCAAAGTTCGGACATCACCTACCGGATCTACGATTTCGACCGGCGGGATGCAGCGGGCAATTCCCGGGAGTTGCATACCGAATTGGCACGCGAAGCGATCGATTTCGAATCTTCCGAAAACAGCCGCATAACGTACGCTCCGGAGAACAATCAGGAAGTCCGGCTTGTCACCACGCCTTACTTTACTACGTCGCTATATACCCTGACCGCACGAACACGCTGCGACTGGTCGGCAACGGACTCTTTCGTGGCAATAGTTCTGCTTCAGGGGAGTGGTTCATTGACCGACAACGAAGGCAATCGAATCGATGTCCGGCAGGGCGAAACCTGGTTGTTGCCCGCATCGACGCAATGGACCGAAATCACTCCGCATACGGCGACCCTGCGCCTACTGACAAGCCGGATTTAGAGAACCCCGAATTCAAATGAAGCCGGCTTCACCGGATCGAGCTAACATGGTTATTATCTTGCGAAACCATGCTCCCGGCACTCCACTTCCTCACCACGACACCGACCAATCAAGCGCCCAGGAAACCGCCCGTTATTCCCACAGCAGGAAGACACCAACAATTCTACGACGAATCCGTCCCTGTCTGCGAAAACGATCCGGACCTCATATAACTCCAACCATTATCTTCGGCTGAAATATGGGATCCAACCGCAGCGACAGAACATTCGGGATCCCGTACCCGCGATTTCATCCGCGAACCAAGGTCCTCACCGCATGCAAGCACAGCTCCGGGCCTTAAAGCATAACATCGGAAACGAACGGAAGTAATCCGTTCCACCGGGTACACGTTTCCAGACCGGCATCCAGTTCTTGACTCACCCCTCCCCCGGAGCACGATCCCTACCGGCAACACGATCGGTATCGCAGTCCTTAACCCAAGCGCCGCCTCCAAGGAGGCCGAATAGTCAGGGAAATCCATCCGCAGGAAGCAAAAGTGTAGTACAGACGAATTCCGCCGGCAATACAATACTCTATAGATATTGATAGGACAGTGCGATACTACGACAGAGGAAACCCCTGATCCCTTCGCCGCATACGCAAAAACTTCGTTGTTTATCGTTTGGGACTATTTCAACCCTCCAAAAATCGCATTCGGATCTGAACTCCGTCCCATCCCGTTTTGCCGATTATCGCTCCTGTATTTCCCAAGTGACATTCCGCTCCCGAACCATATCACGAATCACTTCCGTCCCGAAGAGCCGGATTACTTAAAATAGCGGATCGCTCTACATTGAATTTCCGAAAACCCCGCACAAACGAAGAGCCTATCTCGATCATAGATCCGTCCTGCGACATACAAATCTCCCGCACATTCGAAGGAATTACAATCTATACGGCCTGCATTTCTTCTGCAGCGGCAAAGCAACAATATCCGGTTCATTTTACAGGATTTCGGTTTCGGGCGCCGTTATTCTCGGCATTTGGCTGCGTTTATAAACCGCCCCCCACTACGAATACGTGCTGTAAAGCGTATGCCCACGCCAACCTCCAAGCACAAAATATCAACCTCTAAACCGGCATAACCCTCCTTGGCAGGCTCTGCCGCAGAGAGCCAGCCGCACGAGGGGAGGGAACACGCAAGCCCGCGAACAAAAAGAAAGCCGGACCCTTGTTCAGGATCCGGCTTGAAGAGGCGGCTACCTACTCTCCCACGCGCGTAGCGCAGTACCATCGGCGTTAGTGAGCTTAACTTCTCTGTTCGGAATGGGAAGAGGTGGAACCTCACTGCTATAACCACCTAAAAGAACTTTTGCTCCAATATATCGGAACTATGCGAATATATCTTTTCGATATATAATCCGTCGCATCCGGTAAATTTGACACGTACAGGAGATGAGATAAAGATTCGAAAAAGAAAGCCTATCGGGTAATTAGTACTGCTCGGCTTTGACATTGCTGTCTTTACACCTGCAGCCTATCAACGTAGTAGTCTCCTACGCCCCTCAAGGGAAGACTTATCTTGGGGATGGCTTCGCGCTTAGATGCTTTCAGCGCTTATCCAGACCGAACGCGGCTACTCGGCAGTACACTTGGCAGCATAACCGATACACCGGAGGTTCGTCCAACTCGGTCCTCTCGTACTAAAGTCAGGACCCCTCAATCTTCCTACGCCCGCAACAGATAGAGACCGAACTGTCTCACGACGTTCTGAACCCAGCTCGCGTGCCAC
>OHQY01000213.1_pt1 | contig 16348 bp, 14 predicted proteins | sample 1578311 | NCBI WGS metagenome assembly OHQY01 (sample SAMEA3879545, study PRJEB24766) | human gut metagenome | biome: human-associated habitat; feature: feces | place: USA | collected 1985/1987 | reverse complement strand
CTGCGGCGGCTGGTCTTTTGTCATACTGCCGAAAATCAGCGGATGAAATTGGTGAATGTGCGCGCTTCCGTCTCCGGGCGCGCAACGCCCGCCGCGTCACCGGCGGCGATGCACCGCACCAGCCAGAGCAGATTGCGCGCGAGCTGGCGCATCGTCTGCAGGCCCTCTTCGTCCTGTGCGACGTCCTCCGGGCGCGCACCGTGCACCATCGGCCAGTACTGCGAGGACACGACCAGCATGTTCGAGATCATCGGGTACTTGACCAGCTGATCGAGCGCCGCCGTCGTACCCGCGCGGCGCGCCGAGACGACGCACGCGCAGGGCTTGTTTGCCCAGCCGTCGGAGGCATAAAACAGCCGGTCGCAAAAGGCCGACATCGCGCCGGAGATCCCGGCATAGTGCACCGGGGACGCGAGCACGAGCGCATCGGCCGTCTCCATCGCGTCGATGGCATCGTTCACCAGTCCGCCGCGCACGCAGCGGCCGGTCGCGTTGCAGCCGCCGCAGGCCACGCAGCCGCCCATCTGCCCGGCACCGACGGTCAGGATCTGCACCTCGGCACCGGCTGCGCGCAGCACCCGCTCCATTTCGTGCAGGGCGGTGTATGTGCAGCCGCGCGGATGCGGGCTGCCGTTGATCATGAGAATTTTCATCGTATCACCTCACGCGCAGGATAGCACAAATCGCCGCGCAGCGCAAGGCGGCACCCCGGCTGATTCCCCGCACATGGGCAAAGGCAAAAACGCCCTCCGGACGGATTTCCGTCCGGAGGGCATTTTTGCGGCACAAAGAACGACCGCCCCAAAGGCCATCAGCTTTCGGGGCGGTTTTCCCCATTTTTGGAATGTGTGCTCGCGCACATGCACATCAGCAGAGGCCGGGGAACAGTGCGCACATCACGATGACGGCAATCGTGCCGCAGGTCGTGGCGATGACCGTTGTGATAAACATGGGCGGATAAATCTCCCTGAGCTTCATGCGGCACATCGGCAGCAGCATCAGGATGGCGCCGGAGTACGGCATGGAATCGAGCGTCGTCGCGGCGAAGCAGGCGATGCGGTGGATCGCGTTGACATTGAGCCCGAGATCGAGCAGCTTCGGTGCGATGAGCGGCAGAGAGATCAGCTGGCCGGTGGAGGAACCGCCGGTGAGCATGCACATAACGGCGACGACCACGGCGCAGATCAGCATCGGGGACATGTTGATGCCGGTGATGGCATTGAGCATGGTCGTAAATGCTTCCGTGTTGGTCACGACGCCGGCAAAGCCGCAGATGGCCGCGACCGTCAGCGACATGTGGATGGAGTCCGCTGCACCGGTGCTGATGAGCTCGCGCAGGTTCTTCGCCTTGAGCTGCTTCCAGAACAGCAGGATGGACAAAACGGTGCTGCCAATCACGCAGATGTTGATGTTGATCTTCAGGATGTTGAAGGTGACAAAGAGCGCGACCAGCGGAATGAGCGCGATCCAGAAATTCGGCCGCGGTGTGTTCTTGTCATAGTGCGGATCGAGCGGGTGGAGCTCAAAATGCTCGCCCTTGGCCCGCGCCTTGTTGATGTAGATATTCATCAGGACGATGATGACGACGACTTCGACCGCCGCGCCGACAAGGCCGGGGACGAGCGCCACATCCGCCGCCGTGCCGAGGGCGGTCATGGCGGCGACGTTGGTCACCTGCGGGCTGCCGGGCATGGTCAGCGTAAACGTATAGGACGCCGCGGCGAGCACGCCGAGGATAAAGCGCTTGGGAATGTCGCAATATTCAAAGATTGTAAGTGCGACCGGGTACATGAGCACGATGAACACGCTGGCATTGATGCCGCCCATGCAGAGGATGATGCCGATGGCCACGATGACCGCAACCGCGATCACATTTTTCTTCGTGTTGCTGGCGCCGGGCCGCAGGAGCTTACTCATGATCGTATCGGCGATGGAGAAGGCCGCGCCGCTCTCCGAATAGATCTTTGACTGAATGCTGCCGAACAGCAGCAGGAAGAAGAAGCTTTTGATCGGGACGAACATGCCGTTGACATAGGAGCCGAGCAGCGTGTCCATGAACGGGAGCACGTTAAACGCGATCACGACCGCCGCGCCCACGATCGAAGCAATATATACGGACCAGTCCTTGTAGCAAAGATAGATCACGACAAGGAAGCCAAGAATACAACCAACTACGCCCATAGAATGCTACCTTTCGTATTGATGTCGGTCTCTCCGCTTTCAGTGCGGCATGACCGGAGAAAGAGAAAACCGGTCATGCCACAAAAAAGAGGGGAGGATGGTCTGCGGATGATGCTGCGCGAATCAGGCCTGCGCGGCCTTCTCCTGCGCGGCTTTTTCTTCTGCAGCAACCTCTGCCAGCGTGCGTCTCTTGGGCTGGGGGATGGTGGTGTAGAAGACGACGGCAATGATGCAGGCGATGATGGCATAGATCATGGAGGCAGTGTAGCTGCCAGTAGCCTGGACGAGCGCCGAGCTGATCTTCGGGCTGATGAAGGTGCAGATGATCATGTAGCCGAGCATGCAGATGCCGAAGATGCCGCCGGCATACTTGGAGCCATAGGTCTCCTGAACGGCGACCGGATGGCAGCAGTTCGTCGCGCCGAAGCCGACTGCCAGCAGGACATAGGCAATGTAGAACATGGCCAGGCTGTGGGCAAACATCAGGCAGACCGAAGAGGCGACGGAGCAGATGCCGCAGATCGTATAGACCTTGCGGTAGCCGAGCTTGTCGATGAGCGCGCCCATGCCGAAACGGCCGATGACGTTGCAGATCGAGTAGATCGACACGCCGATGGTGGCCGCGTTGAGCGAGTAGCCCGCGTCCGAAATGAGGACGGAGAAGCGGGGGTAGCAGATGATATACATGGTCGGGAACAGACCGTAGCCGAGGAACAGGTGCCAGTAGCCGCGGGTCCGGAACGCCTGGCCGGGCGTCAGGCTCTCGAGCTGCGTGGCTGCGAGCTTGGGATCGTCCGCCTTGGCCTTCCAGCCAGCCGGGGCATAGCCCACCGGGGCGGTCTTGAGACCGATGGCCGCGCAGATGCCGCCCAGCACCCCGGCCATCTGATAGCCGAAGAGCAGAGTGATGTTCGCCACCATGATGCCGGGCAGGCTCTTGCCCACGGCGATGAGCTCCAGCAGATCGCTCTTGGTCATCCAGCCGCGCTCGTCCACGAACTCCCGCTCCATCTGGGCGATGATGCTCCATCCGCTGCCGAAGGTGAATGCGCCGATTTTGATAAAGTAAAGAAGCATCAGCAGGGCCATTCGTGCGCCGGTGGGGCGCTGCTGTGCGGTTTCGGGTTTTGTTGTCTGCATGAATCCTCCTGAGATACCGGGTTTGCTGTTTCTTTACCTATAAGATACCACAGACGTCCCCAAAAGGCGAATGGAAAAATGGAATGGTTCCCGGCTCCTGTCAGGAATGCTCGTAAGTCATCCAGCTGCCTTTCCATGCGTAGAGGGCCATCAGCACGGCACCCAGCGCCCACGACACCGGGTAGAGGACGAACACGCCCTCGATGCCCGCAAAGAAGGGGAGGACGAACCGGATCCACACCACACGGAAGAGGCAGAGCGAGATGAGCAGCACCACCATCGGCGGCACGCTGCGGCCGGTGCCGCGCACCGCGCCCGCCATGCCGTGGAGGATGGCCAGCAGGAAGTAGAAGGGGCAGAAGTAGTGCATGGCGCTGCACCCGAAGGCCACCACCGTCTCGTCGGAGGTGAACAGGTGCATGATGGGCTTCTGGAACGCCAGCAGCAGAGCGCCGGTGCAGAGGGTGTAGAGCACGCCCATGCCCAGCGTGACCCACATGCCATTCTTCACTCGTTTGAGGTTGCCTGCGCCATAGTTCTGGCCCACGAAGGTCGTCGCCGCCATGCTGAAGCTGGTGACGGGCAGGATGTTGAAGCCGTCGATTTTCATATAGGCCGCAAAGCCTGCCATGGCGGCGGCACCGTAGCTGTTGACGCTGGACTGCACCAGTACGTTCGAGAAAGAGATGACCATGTTCTGGATGCCGGTGGGAAGGCCGATGCGGATGATGCGGGAGGTCATCCGCTGATCGGGCCGGATGGCGGAAAGCTCCACCTTGTAGTCGGCGTCCACCTTCATCAGAAAGCGGAGGCTCAGCACACAGGAGACCAGCTGGCTGATGTCGGTGGCGATGGCCGCACCCGCCACGCCCATCTTCAGCCCGGCGATGAGCACCAGGTCGAGGATGATGTTGGTGATGGAAGCGCAGGCGAGGTAGATGACCGAGCGGCGGGAGTTGCCCGCCGCGTTGAGGATGCCGGCCGCCATGTTGTAGACGACGCTGAACAGCACGCCGCCGAAGTAGAGCTTCATGTAAGTCACGGCGTCGCCGAGGACTTCTTCGGGGGTGTTCATCCAGACCAGCAGGCTGCGGCTGACGGCGATGCCGCCCACCGTCAGGATGAGGCCGAGGATGACCGCGATGGCCAGCGAGGTGTGGACGGCGATGCGCGTTTCCTTTTTATCTTTTGCGCCGAGATACTGGCTCACGACGACGCCTGCGCCGACGGCCACGCCCTGACTGAAACCGATGAGCAGGTAGATGGGCGAGCCGCTGGAACCGACTGCGGCCAGAGCGTTGCTGCCCAGAAAGTTGCCGACGATGATGGAGTCGGCGGTGTTGTAAAGCTGCTGGAGCAGGTTGCCCAGGATGAGCGGCACCGAGAAGAGCAGGATGCTTTTCCAGATGCTGCCCTCGGTCATGAGCAGGGTCTTTTTCTGCTGCGGCTGTGCCGGTGCGGCCATAGTGTCTCCTCCCCTAAAAAAACGCGGGAATTTCATAGGTATTTCACAATAAGCTTAACAATACATCGTTCTGTGCCGAATGTCAAGCAGAACGGAAAAGAAAGCCCGCAGACTTTCCACATCTTGTTTGCAGATTGTTCAAAACTAACTCAAAGAAACTCCATTTTTATCCGGTACAATAAAGGCGCAGTCGGGAAGACAAGAACGAGATCCCCCATCTCCGGCTTTTGACTTTCCATAAATGCCATGCAGGCAGGATTTATGCGCAGCCCCGCAGCGGGTGCCGCGCTCCTAAAAAAATACTGTCCCCCGCCTATGCGAGGCAATAGCCACGGCGGCGGACAGACTACCAACAACCTCCTAGCAGCCGCAAATGTTTAGGAGTTCTCATACACAGGCAGCGCCGCTTTCTCCTCCTTTCCACGGCGCTGCCTGTTTTTGTATTTTGGAGTCAACCTCTCCGTCAGCGCTTACGCGCTGCCACCTCCCCTAACGAGGGGAGGCTTTGGCATTTCGTAAAGCCTTTCCTCTTCGCCAGAGGCTCCCCTCGATAGGGGAGCTGTCGAGTGAATGCGAGACTGAGAGGTTAAAAACAAAAACCGCCCTGAAAAGGGCGGTTTTTGTTGTCTTCAGCGCATATCGTGCAGGCGCTCTGCCGGGAGGGAGGCTTGCAGCAGGCTCCATGCGGCGTCGAGGCTGTCGTTCAGCAGATAGGCCTGATTCTGCCGGACATAGAGGTAAATGGCGTTGGGGGTGCGGTAGGCCAGATGCATATCGTGCCACGCATACTTGCGGCTCGCCTCAGGCTTGTCCTGCTCGCCGGCCATCCAGACCGACAGTCCTTCGTCGTCCAGCAGCAGCCGGTAGAAGGGGCGGGGCAGGCCCATCTTTTTGATTTGGAGGCGCAGGGAGTGGAAGAACGTCCAGAAATAGACGGCCGGCACGCCCAGCGCCACCACGGCCAGCAGCACCGTGAGCAGGGCTGCGCCGTCTTTCTGGCCCACCTGCGACAGGCAGACGCCGGCAGACACCAGCAAAATGGCCGTGAACACCAGAGGCCGGTGCCACGCCTTGTGGTGGCGCAGCAGGTCAAAGGCGGCAAAATCGTGGAAGGATGCAGCATCCATCTGGACGGAAACGGAGATCGGCTGAGACATAAAAATACCCTCCTTTTTGGTCATAGTACCATATTATTTTCCAACAATCAAGGATGATATTGCGCAGATGCCCTAAAATGTGCTAAAATAGGACGAAAAAGAAAGATTATGGAGCGTTCGCTCTGACGGCGGACAGGCCGGATAAGGCGGAAGATGCGCGGCAGAATATCACAGAGAGGGAGGATGGGTGCGTGGGGCGCAGGATGACCCTGAAAGGGCAGATCAGTCTTTGCCTGGCGGCGTTTTTTCTGGCGCTGGCGGGGCAGATATTCTTGAGCTTTTACCAGTCCGGCACCGTGCTGCGGGAACTGGACGACCAGATGGGCAACTTCAACGCCATCAGCCGCTTCCAGAACGGCGTGGAGCGGAGCCTTTCGGCCATGGAAGATTACCGCTGGGAGTACGGCGACGCCAAAGCGCTGACAGAGGAGCTCCACAGCGCCTTTTCCGTCACCAACGCATGGCTCTGGCGCATCGAGGGCGACCTTGGCACTGTGAGTGAGGAGCAGTATCTGCTCTACAATGCCGTTTCCACTACCTACGACAGCTACACCGCACTGGTGGACCAGCTGGAAGAAGCGGTGGCCGCCGGTCAGGACGCGAAAGCCGCCCAGCTCTACTATAATAAGATCGCACCCTGCGGCGGCTATCTGCGCCAGTATACCCAGCAGCTGCTGAACACGGCCATCACCGACGCTCAGGGGACTTACACCACCGTGTCGGCCCTCAGCGACCGGGTGAAATGGGCGCAGACCGTCGTGGTGGCGCTCTGCCTTGCGCTGGGCTGCGTCATGGCCTTCTCGGTGCTGACGCTGCTGACCCCGGTGCAGCAGATGATCGGCGCCTCCCGGGAAGTCACCCGGGGCGAGTTCGACTCGCCCGACCTGCCTGCGCCCCGTCAGCCGGAAATGGCCCAGCTGACCGAAGCCTTCAACCACATGAAGCATTCGATGGCCGAGCAGGTGACCACCCTGCGGGAGAAAAACGAGATGGAGCGGGAGCTCCACCGTCAGAAGACGGAAGCTCTGGAATTACAGAACCGGATGGAGCGCAGCCGCTTGCAGCAGCTGCGCAGCCAGATCGACCCCCATTTCCTTTTCAACACCCTGAACGTCATTTTACAGACCGCCGGACAGGAAAAAGCCTACCGCACGCAGGCCCTCATCACGGCTCTGTCGCACCTGCTGCGCTACAGCCTGATGAGCAACGACGAGCAGGTGCCGCTGGCCCGGGAAGTGCGCATCGTGGACGAGTATTACTCGATTTATCACGTCCGCTTCGGCGACCGGGTGAAGATGGTGTGGCGCATCTCCGACTCCCTCGATTTGACGGAGACGATGGTGCCGTCCTTCATCTTGCAGCCCATCGTGGAGAATGCCTTCAAGCACGGCATCTCGCCCAAGGAAGAGGGCGGCGTAGTGCGCATCCGCATCAACCCGCTGCGGGATAAGGGGCTGCTCTATATCAGCGTCTGCGACAACGGCGTGGGCATCCGGCCCGAACAGCTGGCCCAGCTGAAAGCCGCGCTGGCCCAGCCCGGGGAGCGCTGGGAGCATATCGGCGTCTATAATGTGGCCGCACGGCTGCGGCTTCTGGATAAACGGGGGCGGCTGGTCATCCGCTCTCACCCGGGCCGGGGTACGGCCATCGGTATGTACCTGCCCCTTGTAGAACTTTTGGAGGAGGATTTGGACGATGATACGCCTGTTGATCGCGGATGACGAAAAGCTGGAGCGGGAGGCGCTTGCGGAGCTGGTCCAGCGCCGTTTTGAGCGGGAAGTGGTCCTGGAGGTGGCGGAAAATGGCCGCAAAGCTGCCGACACGGCGGTGCTGTGGGGCGCAGACCTCATCCTGATGGATATTGAGATGCCGGGCATGAGCGGCCTCGACGCTGCCCGCGCCGTGCTGGCCCAGCGGCCTTCCTGCCGGGTCATCTTCGTCACGGCCTACAGCCTGTTCCAGTATGCTCATGAGGCGGTGCATCTGGGGGCCTGCGACTATCTGCTCAAGCCGGTGGACCCCGACGAGCTGGAAGCCTCAGTGCGCCGGGCTATGCGGCAGATCGAGACGGAGCGGAAGCTGGAAGAACTGGCCGCCGCCCGGCCCCAGCCGGAGCAGACGGAGACCGAAGAAGAGGCGGAGGACGCCCCCGAGGAGGGCGAGAACAGCCAGACGGCCCTCGTCATGGCCCATGTCCGCCGCTACCTCGAGGATAATTATATGTTCGATCTGTCGCTGGACAGCGTGGGCGAGATCCTGCACATCAGCCCGGCCTACCTGTCGGCGCAGTTCAAGAAGTATCAGAAGATGAACTTCCTCGACTGCCTCACCGAGCTGCGCATCAACGCGGCAAAGGAATTGCTGGCCGACCCCTTCCGCTCCTCGGCGGAGGTGGCGTCGATGGTGGGCTACGAGGACGCCAGCTACTTCGCCCGGGCGTTCAAGAAACGCACCGGCATGACCCCCACCCAGTACCGCCGTCAGGCTGGCCAGAAGGCAAAGGCCGACCCGGAGGCCGGGCTGTGAGCGGGCGGATGATTTCCCGCCGCAGTGTGCTGGCGCTGGCCGCCTGTACGGCGCTGGGCGCTGTGGGCTGCAGCAAGACGGAAGAGTACAACGGCCCGGAGCTCATCCTGCGCTACGCCGAGAACCAGCCCGAGGATTATCCCACCACTCAGGCCGCTCTGGCCTTCGCCGACCTTGTGGCCGAGCGGACGGAGGGGAGGGTCAAAGTCGTGGTCTACAGCGGCGGGGAGCTGGGGGCCGAGCAGAGCGTCATCGAGCAGATGCAGTATGGCGGCATCGACTTTGCCCGCGTCTCCCTGAGCCAGCTGGCCGAGTATCAGCCGGCCCTGAGCGTATTGCAGCTTCCCTTTCTCTATACCGATGCGCCCCAGATGTGGCGGGTGCTGGACGGAGAGATCGGCGATGAATTCCTCTCCGGCCTCGGCGCGATGGACCTCGTGGGCCTGTCGTGGTTCGACGCCGGCGTCCGCAGCTTCTACACCCGTGAAAAGGTGGAGACGCTGGCGGACCTCGCAGGGCTGACGCTCCGGGTGCAGGAGTCGGACATGATGAGCGAGATGATACTGGACCTCGGCGCAAAGCCGGCGCAGGTGGTCTACAGCCGGGTCTATGCAGCCCTGCACAACGCCGAGATAGACGGCGCGGAAAACAACTGGCCCAGCTATGAGGCCATGGGCCACTACGAGGTGGCCCCCTATTTCTTAAAGGATGAGCATACCCGTGTGCCGGAGCTGCAGCTGGCCAGCGAGGCCGCGATGGAAAAACTGGCGGAGCTGGACGAACGCTTCCCGGACATCATCCGCGCCTGCGGAAAGGAGAGCGCTCTGGCCGAACGCCGCCTCTGGGCGGAGCGGGAGGCCAGCGCCGAGAAGCATATGCGGGAATGGGGCGTGGAGGTGACGACCCTCTCCGCCGCCGAGAAAGCCCGCTTCCGGGCGGCAGTCGAGCCCGTGTACGCGGCTTTTGAGGAGCAGAGCCGCCTCATCCAGCGCATCCGAGAAGCCTGAAAAAGTGCGAGAGATATTACATTGTATTCATCTCGTTGGGCAGTGTGCTGAACAAACTGCACCGTTGTTTGTAAGGAATGCACAAAAGTGTTTCTCACATTTTTTTGAAAAACAGGACATTTTTCATAAGCCCTTGTTCTGACTAAAAAATTTTGCTAAAGTGTGTACAGTAAATGAACGGACGGTGTGCGACCCGTGCAGAGCGCACCGCCCTGAATGAGGAAAATCTAAGGAGGATTTTATCATGAAGAAGATTTCTCGTCGCAGCTTTCTGGCAGCAGCCGGTGTTTCCGCCGCTGCTCTGGCACTGACCGCCTGCGGTGGCTCCGGCAACAGCACTGCTGCCTCTACCGCTAACTCTGCCGCAGCTTCCACCGCTCCCGCCGGTGATGCCGCAGCTGCTGCTTCCGACCCGAAGGTGACTCTGGTCTACGCCGAGGTCAACCCGCTGGATACCATCGTCGGCCAGACCGGTTCTCACTTCAAGGAGAAGGTCGAGGAGCTGACCGGCGGCTCCGTCGTCGTCGATGTGCAGGCTTCCGGCGTTCTGGGCTCTGAGAACGACGTTCTGGACGCTATCCTCGGCGGCTCCACCTCCATCGACATCAGCCGTATCTCTGCTTTCGCACTGACCAGCTACGGCTGCAACAAATCCAAGCTGCTGTCCATCCCCTTCACCTTCGAGAACCGCGCACACTTCTGGAACTTCGCCAACAGCGAGCTGGCACCTGAGTTCCTGAACGAGCCCCAGGAGCTGGGCCTGCCCGTTCGTGGTATCTTCTACGGCGAGGAGGGCTTCCGTCACTTCTTCACGGTCAAGCCCGTTTCCGGCATCGCTGATTTCAAGGGCCTGAAGCTGCGCGTGTCCAACGACCCCGTCATGAACGGCATGGTCGAGGGTCTGGGCGCTAACCCCACCGTCGTCTCCTTCGGCGAGCTGTACAGCGCACTGCAGACCGGCGTTGTCGATGGCGCTGAGCAGCCCATCGCAAACTACAAGTCCAACGCCTTCCCCGAGGTCGCTAACAACCTGATCCTCGACGGCCATACTCTGGGCGCTGTGCAGGCTGTCATCACCGACAACGCCTGGAACAAGCTGACCGAGAACCAGCAGGCTGCCGTCATGGAGGCTGCTGCGGATACGCAGGCCTTCAACGCTGACCTGTCCGAGACCGCTGAGAACAAGGTCCTCGACGAGCTGAAGTCTTCCGGCTGCAACGTCGTCGATGTCCCCGATAAGACTCCCTGGCAGGAGGCTTGCGCTAAGGTCATCAGCGAGAACACCTCGGATCAGGCTGAGCTGTATCAGCAGCTGCTGGATATGAAGGCCTGATAAAAGCGCCTTTATCCTGAAGTAGTACATAGCCCGGCGGGGGACTACGGGATACGCCCGCAGACCCGCCGGGCTTTTTATAAGAGTATGGAGGAGATCCTATGCCGAAAATCTTTACCACTCTGGATAAGATCAAGCCGGCGTACGACGTCACCTACAAAGTGGTCCTGTTTATCTGCAAGCTGCTGCTGATCGCAGATATTCTCATTACCACCATGTCGGTCATTGGTCGTTACGTCCCGTTCATCCCGGACCCCGCATGGACCGAAGAGGTCGTGCTGACCTGCATGAGCTATATGGCCGTGCTGAGTGCCGCTCTGGCCATCCGCCGCGGCGCACACATCCGGATGACCGCATTTGACGTCTACCTGCCCAAGATCGCCGTCAAGGTGCTGGACATCCTCGCCGATCTGGCGGTCTGCATCCTCGGCCTCATCATGCTGGTTGTGGGCTGGAACTACGCCACCACCCTGGGCGGCCGCGGCTTCTATGTCTCGATGCCCTGGCTGAGCCGTTTCTGGATGTACTTCCCCGTGCCTCTGGCCGGTGTCGCCATGATCATCTTCGAGATCGAGGCACTGTACAACCACATCAAGAGCTTTTTTGTAAAGGAGGAGAACTAATATGACAGTCCAGACACTGGCAATCGTTGTCCTTCTTGTCAGCTTCTTCGTCATGATCTTCCTGCGTTTCCCCATCGCATACGCCGTTGGCCTGTCCAGCGTGCTCTGCCTGATGGTGCAGGGTCATGCACTGTCCGATGTCTGCCGCCTGATGGTCAAGGGCATCTCGTCCTTCAGCCTGATGGCCGTCCCCTTCTTCATCACCATGGGCGTCCTCATGGGCAGCGGCGGCATCTCCGAAAAGCTGATCGCTCTGGCTGACGCCTGCGTCGGTTGGATGCGCGGCGGCATGGCAATGGTCAACATCGTTGCTTCCTACTTCTTCGGCGGCATTTCCGGTTCTGCTTCCGCAGATACCGCTTCCATCGGCTCCATCATGATCCCCATGATGGTCGATCAGGGCTACGACGCCGACTTCTCCACGGCCGTTACCATCACCTCCTCCTGCGAGGGCCTGCTGGTCCCCCCGAGCCACAACATGGTCATCTACGCCACCACCGCCGGCGGCATCTCCGTGGGCAGCCTCTTCCTGGCTGGCTACCTGCCCGGCGCTCTGCTGGCCATCGTCCTGATGATCGGCTCCTACATCATCTCCGTCAAGGAGAATTACCCCAAGGGCTCTCCCTTCACCATCAGAGGCTTCATCAAGCAGATGGGTACCTCCATCTGGGCGCTGGCCGCAGTCGTCATCGTCGTGTTCGGCGTTGTCGGCGGTGTGTTCACCGCTACCGAGTCCGCTGCTATCGCAGTTATCTACTCTCTGCTGGTCTCCGTCTTTGTCTACAAGGGCCTCGACTGGAAGGGCGTCTGGCACGCTCTGGACGAGTGCGTCAACACTCTGTCCATCGTCCTCATCCTGATCGCCACCTCTGCGGTGTTCGGCAACTGCCTGACCATGCTGCACGTGCCGGATCTGGCCGCAAACGCCATCACCAGCGTCACCAGCAACCCCTATATCATCGCACTGCTCATCGACCTCATCATCCTGGTTCTGGGCTGCATCATGGATATGGCTCCCATCATCCTGATCGCTACCCCCATCCTGCTGCCCATTGCCACCTCCATCGGCATCGACCCCATCCAGTTCGGTATCATCATGGTCCTGAACTGCGGCATCGGCCTGCTGACTCCCCCTGTCGGCGCGGTTCTGTTCATCGGCTCTGCCGTTGCGAAGCGCCCCATGGAGAAGGTCGTCAAGGCTACCCTCCCGTTCTATCTGTGCATGTTCATCGCTCTGCTGCTGCTGACCTATGTGCCTGACATCAGCCTCGCTATCCCGAAGCTGCTGGGCGGCTACGTCAGCCCCATCACCAACCCGCTTGGCCCGGTGTTCATCCACTGATAAGCTGATCGGCTCATCCTCCTCCGGATGACAGAATAAACGGAAAGCCCCCGCCTGCAAAGGCGGGGGCTTTCCGGCGTTATAGAAGTGTCTGGAGTGCCGGAGCACTGCATTTCATGAGCTTTTTCAGGGTCAGCTCCTGCCGAGAGAGCTGATACAGCAGCCGTGCGGCCAGCTCTTCGGGCGGGGCGGAAAGCCCGGGCCGAAATGCGTGTACTGCCCGGGTAAAGGCGTGGACGCCTTCTTCTGTCTCAAGCACCACCAGCTGGGTATGCCCCCGCAGCAGGGCGAACAGTCCGACCTGATACTCCCGGGTGTCCAGCAGAAGCTCCATCTCGTCGGCGGTGAGGACGAGGATGTCCGCGAAGGGGAGAAACTGCATCACCGTGTCCCGCAGGGTCTTTTCGCCGGGCCAGAGAGCAGGGCGGAGAGAGGGGGCAAAGCAGACCGGCACACCGGCGGTGCGGGAGGTGTCCAGCGCGGCAAGATGGGTGTAGCGGCAGGGGCTGTCCACGAGGCAGGCGCTGGAAAAGGCCAGCATTTCAGCATCTGCGGCCCAGTCAGCGCCCAGCTGTTCGGGTGCATAGAGCAGCTCCGAAGAACGGGTGCGGCAGCCTAGCTGTTCGCCGCCGCCGTCGAACAGCAGCGGCGTGGGGGCGCGGGAGGTGAAGGAGACCCGGCTGATGTCCACACCGGCAGCAGATAAAGCGTCTGCGATGCGGTGTCCGAAAGCATCCTCGCCAAGCTGCGTTAAAAGAGAGGCTCTGCCGCCCTGTGCGGCATAAGCCAGTGCCAGCGAGGCGGCGCTTCCGCCCATGCGGGGAGAAAACGTCTCTGCCGATGCCAGCGGCGCGGGGCTGTTCAATTCCAGCCACGCTTCGCCCAGACAGTATAAAGTCTTGCCCGGCATGATGCACCCTCCCTTCTGCCTGTTTTCAAAAACAAACTACAGTATACACCCATCCGGGCGTTTGTGCAAATGGAGAGCTTGACAGCTTCGGTCGGATTATGATAAACTGACGCAATATGGCAGTATATCTGAAATTTGAATGATAAAAGGAGGAGAACATGAGCCTTACCAAACAGTATTTCAAATACGTCAGCCAGAACATCTTCGGCCTGCTGGGGACATCCTGCTACATTCTGGCCGATACCTATTTCATCTCGCAGGCGGCAGGCACCAGCGGTGTGGCTCTGCTGAACCTCTGCCTGCCCATCTACAACTTCATCTTCGCCATCGGCTCCATGCTGGGCCTCGGCGCGGCCACCCGCTACGCCATCCTCCGGGCGCAGGGCGACGAGCGGTCGGAGCGCTATTTCTCCAACGCCCTGCTCTGGGCGCTGGTGTTCGCCCTGCCCTTCATGCTGGCGGGCATCTTCTGCCCCGAGGTGCTGCTGCGGTTCATGGGCGGCGACGCGGAGATCGTTGCACTGGGCGTGGGGTACGCCCGCATCTTCCTGCTGTTCACGCCCTTCTTCATGTGCAACTACATCTTCTCGGCCTTCGTCCGCAACGACGGCGACCCGTCCCTTGCCATGGTGGCCACCCTGAGCGGAAGCCTGTTCAATGTGGTGTTCGATTACATCTTCATCTTCCCCATGGGGCTGGGCCTGCCCGGCGCGGCGCTGGCAACCGCCATCTCGCCGGTGCTCAGCATCGCCATCTGCAGCCGCCACTTCTTTCAAAAGAGCAACACGCTCACCTTTGTCCGGCAGGCCCCCTCGGCCCGGCTGCTGGTGCAGAGCTGCCAGCTGGGCATCTCCGGTTTTGTCGGGGAGCTCTCCTCTGCCGTGACCACCACCGTGTTCAACTTCCTGCTGCTCCGGCTGGCGGGCAATGTGGGCGTAGCCGCCTACGGCGTGGTGGCCAACTTTGCGCTGGTGGCAACAGCCATCTTCAACGGCGTGGCCCAGGGTGCCCAGCCGCTGATCAGCCAGTGCTACGGCAAAAATGAGATAGCCGGAGCAAAAAAGCTGCTTCTGCTGGGCTGCGGTACCGCGCTGGCGCTGGCGGCGGTGTTGTACGGTGCCGTGTTTGGCTTTACCGATACCTTTGTTGCCCTCTTCAACAGCGAGAGCTCTGCTCTGATGGCCGAATATGCCCACAGCGGTATGCGCATCTACTTCCTGGGCTACTTCTTTGCAGGCTGCAATATTGTTGCGGCGGGCTATCTGGGTGCGGTCAACCGCCCCACCGAGGCCACCATCACCTCGGTCAGCCGGGGCGTGGCCGCCATCGTCACCTGCTCGCTGATCCTGAGCGCCCTGTTCGGCATGAACGGCGTGTGGTCGGCCTTCCCCGCCGCCGAGGCCATCACGCTGGCCCTGACGGTGTTCCTGCTCAAGCGCCCGCAGTCTGTGTGCGGCTGAACGCCTCCACGGAAAAGAGCCGGGTGCTGCCCCGGCTCCTGAACATTTTAAATATACAGTGCCTGCTCCCGCTGGCTTTCCGCCGGGCTGAGGGGCCGCGCTGTCTGACCGGCCAAGACCCGCCACTGTGCGGGGGATTGGCCGGTCTCTTTTTTGAACACCCGGCACAGGTAGTTGGCCCCTGAGAAGCCGCACAGGCTGGCAATGACATCCAGCGTGTATTCCCGGTGCAGGAGCAGCCGCATGGCGGCTTCCACCCGCACGGTGGTCAGGTATCGCCCCGGGGGCACCCCCACGGCGGCGGTAAAGGTGCGGACAAGGTGGCTCTTGGAGACTCCCAGCCGCTCACTGAGCTCTTCCACGCCGTACAGGCCAGCGTAGTTCTGGCGGATATCCTCAATGGCGGCCTCCACCAGCGGCGGCAGGGGCGGGGCGGCGCTGTCGGCCCCCGCAAGCTCACAGAGCAGGGCAAAGGCCAGCTGGCTGGCAACCCGGCTGCGGGGTGTATCGGCCTCGGCGGCAAGGCGGCCCAGCAGCTCTGCGGCGGCGGGGCAGGTCTCGCCCCGGGCCAGGAACGGCAGCTCCGTCAGCCCGGCAAGGAACTGCACCGCCGCCTGCCCGGTCAGCTGGATGCAGAGCAGGTGGCTCTCCCCTTCCGGGGTCAGGGTCAACGGGGCGCGGCTCAGCACCAGATGGCCCGCCGCCGCGCTCTGGGGCGGCAGGATCAGTGCGCTGCCCGCCGGGGAGGGCGAGGCATCGGTCAGGCTGGCAGTGCATCTGCCGCTGGAGATCAGGCAGACCCACAGCCCCTCGCCGGTCAGGGTCAGGGGGTCTTTGGGCTGGATATCCCGCACCACGCCAAGGGCTGCGGTGCTTGTCCAATCATAAAGCAATATCTGACACCTCAAATCAATAAAATGCTATTTTATATCACAAAGTTATCTGTTATTATAATATCAACGAGAGCGTGCACCGTCAAGGTGCCGTAACATAGAAAAATTTTAATGGAGGCAATGACCTATGGCTTCGATTAGCTGCCAGCACATCTACAAGATCTATCCGGGCGCTACCGCTCCTTCTGTTACCGACTTCAACCTGGAGATCCAGGATAAGGAGTTCATCATCTTCGTCGGCCCCTCTGGCTGCGGCAAGTCCACCACCCTGCGCATGATCGCCGGTCTGGAGGAGATCTCCAAGGGCGAAA
>OHQY01000211.1_pt1 | contig 16456 bp, 12 predicted proteins | sample 1578311 | NCBI WGS metagenome assembly OHQY01 (sample SAMEA3879545, study PRJEB24766) | human gut metagenome | biome: human-associated habitat; feature: feces | place: USA | collected 1985/1987 | reverse complement strand
ACTGCAAAGAAAGGGGGCGTCATCATGACGAAAGAATCTGGAGGTTTTGATCAGATCGATCAGTGGAAATCAACGATGTTTTTATACAGCTCAGCGTTGAAATCCATCAACACGAAGATCGAGATCTTAAACAATGAATTTATACAGCTATACAATTACAATCCGATCGAACATATCACATCCCGGCTGAAAACACCGGAGAGCATCGTGAAAAAGCTGAAGAACGATGGATGTGAAGTCACGATCGACAATATGGTGGAGCACTTAAATGATATCGCGGGAATCCGGATCATCTGTTCTTTTATGTCCGATATTTATCCGATCGCGGATATGATCGCCAGACAGGCGGATATCACGGTCCTGCACGTCAAAGACTACATTAAATACCCGAAGGCGAACGGATACAAGAGCTACCACATGGTGGTGACGATCCCGGTCTATCTGTCAGAGGGAAAACGGGATACGAAGGTGGAGATCCAGATCAGAACGATCGCCATGGATTTCTGGGCTTCTCTGGAACACAAGATCGCTTACAAATTTGAGGGAAAAGCACCGGATTATCTGGAACGGGAGTTAAAGTCCTGCGCCGATATGGTGGATATGCTGGATATGAAGATGTTCTCCTTAAATCAGGCGATTCTGGCGGTCGAGGAGGAGGAACGCCGTCTCAAGGAAGAGAAGCAGCGGGAACGTGAAAAAATAGAAAGAAAACAGGAAGAACTCGCAGGAAACGGTCCAACTTAGGGCGTTTCCTGCGATCATGAGGAAAGTACATGAGAGTCGTATTACAGAGAGTGAAACACGCGTCAGTCCATGTGGACGGAAAGGAGACGGGATCGATCGGACAGGGATTTCTGATCCTGCTCGGAGTTTCCGACACGGACGATGAGAGTACCGCGGACAAGATGGCGGACAAGATCTGCAAGCTTCGCATTTTTGAGGATGAGGACGGAAAGACAAACCGGTCGCTTCAGGATGTTAGCGGTGAGATCCTTGTGGTAAGCCAGTTTACGCTGTACGCGGACTGTAGAAAGGGCAACCGCCCGAGTTTCACGGATGCCGGAGCGCCGGATCACGCGAACCGTCTCTACGAATATTTTATGGAGCGGTGCAAAATGCATGTGGAGAAGGTGGCACATGGAGAGTTTGGGGCAGATATGAAGGTGGAGCTGTTAAATGACGGACCATTTACGTTGATGCTCGACAGCAAGGATCTGTTCACAAAATAGGATAGTAAAAAAATACAAATACGGAGGTTTTTTGGCATGAACGGCAAAGATTTAGAAAAAGCACTTCTCTGGGAAGCTCCGCATATCGGAGAAAAAGCGCCGGAGCAGATTCCCGAGGCACAGGATTTCTGCGAGGGATATAAGGAATTCTTAAATGAGGGAAAGACCGAGAGAGAATGTGTAAAAAAGGCAGTGGCGATCCTGAAGAATGCCGGATACAGGGAATTTGACCCGAAGGAATCCTACAGGGAGGGCGATAAGATCTACTGGGTAAACCGCAAGAAAGCGATCATCGCTTCCACGATTGGAACAAAGGATCTGAACGAGGGCCTGCGCATGAACGGCGCCCACATCGATTCCCCGCGCCTGGATCTGAAGCCGAATCCGTTATTTGAAAAGGATGAGATCGCCTACTTAAAGCCGCACTACTACGGTGGAATCCGCAAATACCAGTGGGGAACCGTGCCGTTATCCATGCACGGCGTTGTCGTAAAGGCGGACGGTGAGGTCGTTGAGATCTCCATCGGCGAGAAAGAGGGCGATCCGCAGTTTTGCGTGACAGACCTTCTCCCGCACCTTGCGGCGGAGCAGAATGGAAGAAAGCTCAGTGAGGGCTTAAAGGGAGAGGAACTGAACATCATCATAGGCTCCATCCCATACCATGACGAGGAGAATGAGAAGATCAAGAACCCGGCAAAGCTTCTTGCGATGAAGCTTATGAACGAGCGCTATGGAATCACGGAAAAGGATTTCACCCGGGCGGAGATCGAGATGGTACCGGCCTACAAGGCGGTCGATATCGGACTGGACCGCGGTCTTATCGGTTCCTACGGACAGGATGACCGTGTGTGTGCGTACACAGCACTGATGGCAGAGCTTTCTGCAAAGAATCCGGAACACACCACATTTACGATCCTTACCGATAAGGAGGAGATTGGTTCTGTCGGAAATACTGGACTTCACTCCGACTATGTCCACCATGCGGTGGAGGATCTTGCGGAGAACCTCGGAGCAGACACAAAGACTGTTCTGCGCCATTCCATCTGTCTCTCATCGGATGTAAATGCGGCATATGATCCGACTTTTGCGAGCGTTTATGAGAGCCGGAACTGCAGTTATATTAACAAAGGCTGTGTGCTCACAAAGTACACGGGCGCAAGAGGAAAATCCGGCAGCAGCGATGCCAGCGCGGAGACCATGGCGAAGGTCATCGGTATTATGGAAGAGAACGGTGTTTACTGGCAGACCGGTGAGCTCGGTGCCGTTGACGCAGGCGGCGGCGGAACCATCGCTCAGTATGTGGCAATGATGGATGTGGATGTCGTGGATCTGGGTGTTCCGATCCTTTCCATGCATGCGCCGTTTGAGCTGGCGTCAAAGCTTGATGTATACAATACATACAAGGCGTTCTGCGCGTTCTATAAATAACGGAAAAGAATGGGAAAGCACTCCGGGAGAATATTTCTCTGCGGAGTGTTTTTCAATCAGCAGAAGGTTACTGTTCATGCTCAATGTCAGTAACCGCAGAAGATAAAAATGTCCGTAACAGGCAAACATATACTTGCATTCACCGGAAAAGTGTGTTAAGATTTTTACGCACACATGTTTTTCTGGGACGTACAAAGAGTGATGTGTCAGAGTGCAGAAAGTTCAAGTCGAAAGTGAGGCGGGAGCATTCTCGCCTGAGATACACAGGTATGATGTGATCTAACGGGAATTTCGAGATCACTGTGGGGAAAATTACAGAACTTGCGAGGGATGATATTATGGAAAAAAAGAATAAATATTATGTAGTTCGCGATAAAGCGCTTCCGGAAGTTCTTCAGAAGGTTGTTGAGGTGAAACGTCTGCTCGAGACGGACAAAAATCTGACGGTTCAGGAGGCGGCGGAACAGGTCGGCCTGAGCCGCAGTTCTTTTTATAAATACAAGGACGATATTCTTCCGTTTTCCGATAATACAAGAGGAAAGACGGTGACATTGGTGATCCAGATGATGGATGAGCCGGGACTTCTGTCGGATCTGCTTCATATTGTTGCAGATTACCGCGCGAATATCCTGACGATCCACCAGACGATTCCTGTAAACGGATCGGCAACGGTGACACTGAGTGTGGAGGTCCTTTCTGATACTGGAAATGTTGCCGGTATGGTGGAGGAGATCGAGCACCTGAAAGGCGTACAGAATGTGAAGATTTTGGGAGTGGAGAAATAGACAGATGAAAGCGGCAATTATGGGATACGGAACCATCGGTTCCGGTGTATACGAGGTTCTGGATAAGAACTGTAAGATCATAGAAAAAAAGGCAGGAGAGCCAATTGAAGTAAAATATATCCTGGATCTCAGAGAATTTCCCGGAAGCCCGGTAGAGAAGCTTGTGGTTCATGACATTGATCAGATCATAAATGATCCGGAGATCGGAATCGTTGTTGAGACCATGGGCGGAACGACGCCGGCCTACGAGTTCGTAAAGAGCTGTCTGCTGGCAGGAAAGCATGTTGTGACTTCCAATAAAGCGCTCGTTGCGGCTCATGGAACAGAGCTGATCAGGATCGCTGCGGAAAGGAATATCAGTTTCCTGTTCGAGGCAAGTGTCGGTGGTGGGATTCCGATCATTCGTCCGCTTGTGGAGAGTCTTGGCGGGGAGGAGATCCTCGAGATATCCGGAATCTTAAACGGAACGACAAACTATATCCTGACGAAGATGAGTGAAGAGGAATGGAGTTTCGAGGAGGCGTTAAAGCGCGCGCAGGAGTTAGGCTACGCGGAGCGCAACCCGGAGGCAGATATCGAGGGATACGATACCTGCAGAAAAATCGCGATCCTGACTGCGGTGACGACCGGAAAAGAAGTAAATTATGAGGAGATCCCGACGCAGGGAATCACGGGGATCACTTCACTGGATTCCAGATATGCGTCACATATGGGAGCGGCGATCAAGCTCTTTGGAACGAGTATCAATAAGGATGGAAAGCTCTATCTGGAAGCTGCACCGGTTCTTGTGGACGAAAAAGATCCTCTGTATGCGGTGACGGATGTATTTAACGGAATTCTTGTTGTGGGAAATATGCTCGGTGCATCCATGTTCTATGGAAGCGGCGCGGGGAAACTTCCGACAGCCAGTGCTGTTGTCGGGGATATGATCTCTGCGGTACGGTCCGGAAACGATCCGGAAGAGATCGGCTGGAGCAGCGAGAAGCTTGAAGTCCACCCGGCGAGTGAGCTTTCCAGAAAGTACTTCGCGCGGTTTGAAGGTTCTGAGAGCGCAAAGAAAGAGGCCGTTGCAGCAGCTTTCGGTGATGTAAAATTTGTGACACTGGAAGGAACAGATGAGTTTGCGGTTCTGACAGGTGAGATGACAGGGAAAGAGTTCGACGCGGCAGCAGCAAAAGTCGGCGGACTGCGCCAGAAGATCGCAGCCAGATTATGATCCTGGCGTGGTTTAAGATGCCATGCCTGTTTCAGCAGATGACCGGGCTTTACTGCCCGGGCTGCGGAGGGACGAGAGCTGTGCGGGCGCTCCTTGCAGGGCATCCGTTTCTGAGCTTCCTGTACCATCCGGTGGTGCCGTACATGGCAGTTGTGGCTGGGTGGGCAGTGGTTTTCTGGACACTGTATTTTGTGACCGGGAACAGGAGATTCCGCCCGGAGCTGGATGATCGGATCGCTTATGCGGCTGCCGGGATCGTGATCTTAAATTTTATCATAAAAAACGGACTTCTGGTGTTCGCCGGGATCGATGTGATCGGGCGGCTGCCGGCTGTGTGAGAATAAAAAAGCCTGATACAGATCAGTGAAGAAAACGATCTGTATCAGGCTTTTGAAGTTTAGTTTATTCCCATCTGCTTCTGGAACTGCTCAAAGAACTCGTTGAAGGCTGCCGCGTTCGCCGGATCTTTCATCAGGTTTGTGATGGTCAGCACATAAAAGAACTCGCCGATGCCGAGAAGGACGGCGATGACACCGAGGACGATCCCGGCCACTGCGGTACCCCTGAAGGGCTGTCCTTTTTTAGAGATAATGGCGAAGCAGACTGCGCCGACGCCGCAGATGATGGCGACCGGGAAGGCGAAGCAGCAGAGTGTCAGGATCGCGAAGATTCCGCTGATCAGGGAGATCGTCGCGAAAGAGTTCTTCTCGCGCCTTGGGCGCTGAGGCTGATTCTGCCAGTATGGCGGCTGGCCGTTATTGTACTGGTTCTGCCAGTAGGGGGGCTGTCCGTTCTGAGGCGGGACCTGCCCGTTGTACTGTTGGTTCTGCCAGTATGGATCCTGTCCCGGATTCTGAGGCGGAATCTGTCCGCCATTCTGCTGATTCTGCCAGTACGGATCCTGCCCGTTATTTTGTGGTGGATTCTGCTGATCCGGCTGTGCCGGATTTGGATCCTGCGGAGCGTTTCCGGCGTTCTGTGGATTCAGATCTGCCGCTTGTGTTTGCTGGTTCATATCTTTATATTCAGATGAATTCTGATCTTCGTAATCTGCCATGAAAATTCCTCCTGTTGTAATTCTGTGGCGGTGCCGCCAAAATGCTGATAGCACTGTTCCCTGAAAAAAGTCCGGTCATCTCCTCGATGTTTAAGAAAAATAATACGGAACAGTTACCGTATAGTCTAACATGAAACGCCGTCCCTGTCCACATTTAAGTTGCATAAGAGCATGGATTGAATTATAATGGAGAATGACATCTCCGGCGGCATAAGGCCTTTTGGAGGAGAACTAGAAGGAGAAAGAACATGGACATTTTAGGCGTACTGACAGCGGAATTGGGAGTGAAACGGAGCCAGATCGAGGCGGCTGTCAAGCTCATTGATGAAGGAAACACGATTCCGTTTATTGCCAGATACCGGAAAGAAGTAACCGGTTCCTTAAACGATGAAGTATTAAGAAACCTGGATGAACGATTAAAATATCTGCGCGGACTGGAGGACCGTAAGACTCAGGTCCTCGCGTCGATCGAAGATCAGGGAAAACTCACGGCTGATCTGAAGAAAAAGATCGAGGAAGCCGAGACGATGGTGGCGGTGGAGGACTTATATCTGCCGTTCCGCCCGAAGAGAAAGACAAGAGCCAGCGTGGCGAAGGAGAGAGGTCTTGAGCCGCTTGCCGATACGATCCTGCTGCAGATGACAAAAGAACCGATCGAGACACTGGCAGCCCGGTATGTCTCCGAGGAAAAAGGTGTTGCGAACGTGAAGGCAGCGATCGATGGCGCAAAAGACATTCTTGCGGAGCGCATTTCCGAGGTGGCAAAATATCGCGCTTACATCCGCAACGTGACAAAAGAGGAAGGTTCTATCGTTTCCGAGGCGAAGGACGAGAAGACCGAGTCTGTTTACGAGATGTACTATCACCACGAGGAGCTTGTAAGAAAATGCGCAGGACACAGGATTCTCGCCTTAAACCGCGGTGAGAAGGAAAAGATCCTGACTGTAAAGATCGCGGCTCCGGAGGAGAAGATCTTACGCTACTTAAATAAGATGGTCATCACAAGAGAGAACGCGGTGACAACTCCGGTCTTACAGGAAGCGATCGCAGACAGCTACAATCGTCTCATCGCCCCGGCTATCGAGCGTGAAGTGAGAAATCTCATGACCGAGAAGGCGGAGGATGGTGCCATCAAGATCTTCGGAAAGAACTTAGAGCAGCTTCTCATGCAGCCTCCGATCGCAGGCCGCGTGGTATTGGGATGGGATCCGGCGTTCCGTACCGGCTGTAAATTAGCAGTCGTTGACGCGACCGGAAAAGTCTTAGATACGGTAGTGATCTACCCGACCGCACCGCAGAACAAGGTGGAGGACGCGAAGAAGACCTTAAAGAAGCTCATCGAGAAATACAAGATATCCCTGATCTCCGTCGGAAATGGAACCGCTTCAAGAGAGTCCGAGCAGATCATCGCGGAGTTTATCAAGGAGATCCCGGAGCATGTCCAGTATGTGATCGTAAATGAGGCGGGAGCTTCCGTCTATTCCGCCAGTAAGCTTGCCACAGAGGAATTCCCGAAATTCGACGTGGGACAGAGAAGTGCCGTCTCCATCGCACGACGTCTCCAGGACCCGCTTGCGGAGCTCGTAAAGATCGATCCGAAGTCCATCGGTGTCGGCCAGTATCAGCATGATATGAACCAGAAACATCTGAGCGAGGCTCTTGGAAACGTTGTTGAGGACTGCGTAAATAAGGTGGGTGTCGACTTAAATACGGCGTCCGCATCTCTTTTAGAGTATATTTCCGGTATCTCCAAGGTGATCGCGAAGAACATCGTCGCATACCGTGAAGAGAACGGCGCGTTTACGAACCGCCGCCAGCTCTTAAAGGTTGCAAAGCTTGGCCCGAAGGCATTTGAGCAGTGTGCCGGATTTATGAGAATCGCAGGCGGGGACAATCCGCTTGACGGAACCTCTGTACATCCGGAGTCTTATAAGGCAGCGCTGGAGTTATTAAAGCGTGCAAAGATTGAACCGGAGGAGATCGCGAAGGGCGGCGCGGCCGGAATCAGCAAAAAGATCACAGATTACAAGAAACTTTCCGAGGAGCTTGAAGTCGGTGAGGAGACCTTAAAGGATATCGTAAAAGAGCTGGTAAAACCGGCGAGGGATCCGCGTGAGGAGATGCAGAAGCCGATCTTAAGGACCGATGTCCTTGATATGAAGGACTTAAAGCCGGGAATGATCTTAAAGGGAACCGTCAGAAATGTCATCGATTTTGGCGCTTTCGTAGATATCGGTGTCCATCAGGACGGTCTGGTGCATATTTCCCAGATGTCCAAGAAGTATATCAAGCATCCGCTTGAGGCTGTCAGCGTTGGGGATATCGTTGATGTGAAGGTTCTTGGAGTGGATATGGCGAAGAAGAGGATTTCCTTATCTATGATATTGGACGAGGAATAAATTTTAAACTATCGATACGAAGGAACGTTTAGTTGAAGGAATACACGGGCCAGACGGAGAATATTCCGGCGAGCCGAAGAAATGGAGGAGTCAGTCATGAAGTATAATTTTGATGAAGTGATCGACCGTAAAGGAACCCATGCAGTGAAGGTTGAGCGCCTGCCGAAGGGAGCGGACAAGGATTCTCTTGCCCTCTGGGTGGCAGATATGGACTTTGCCTGCGCAGAACCGATCTTAAAGGCTCTCCATGAGCGGATCGACCGGAAGATCTTTGGCTATACCATGTACGATGCGGACGAGTGCATGGACGCTGTGACAGGCTGGATGAAAAAGCGCTACGGCTGGGATGAGAGCAGAGAAAACCTGTTCTTCTGTCCGGGCGTTGTGGCTGCCTATGCAGCGCTCATCAACCTCCTCACGGAGCGGGGGGACGGGATCGTTCTCCAGCGCCCGATCTACTATCCATTTACGAATAAGGCCAACAGCAACGGCCGCATTCCGGTGGACAATGCCTTGATCTATGAGAACGGTGCTTACCGGATCGACTTTGAGGATCTCGATAAGAAGATGGCGGACCCGGCGAACAAGGTTCTCGTGGTGTGCAGCCCGCATAATCCGACAGGCCGTGTCTGGACAGAAGATGAGCTTAAAAAGACGGTTGAGATCTGTAAAAAATATGACAAATGGATCATCTGCGATGAGATCCACTGTGATCTGATCCGCCGCGGCGTGACCTTCACACCGATCATGAATGTAGCTCCGGAGTATGCGGACCGTATCGTTGTCTGCACGGCACCGAGCAAGACCTTCAACATCGCCGGTCTGCAAGCAGCCAACATCATCGCCGCCGATCCCGAGATACGCCGGAAAATCGACCGGCAACTCGTCGATAACGAACTCCACGCACTGAATGCCTTTGCAGTCGAAGCCCTGATCGCAGCTTACAACGAAGGCGGCGAATGGCTGGACGAACTGAAAAAATACCTGTGGGAGAACTACGAATACCTGCGCGACTTCTTCACCCGGCACCTGCCGGCTCTGCCGGTCACTCCGCTCGAGGCCACCTACCTGGTGTGGGTGGATTGTCGGACGTTGAAACGCCCCACGACGGAAATAGCCCGGCAGTTACTGGAGGAGGGGCACGTATGGATCAACGAAGGCGAAATGTACGCCGGAGAAGGGTTCCTGCGCATCAACATCGCCTGCCCCCGCAAGACGCTCGCCGAAGGGCTGGAACGCATCCGAAAAGTAGTAGGGTAATTACAATTATTGAATTTAACGAAAAGAGAGCCTTTTTAAGGCTCTCTTTTTTGATTCCGGAGTGAAAATCCCCAACCTATAATCGGGAAATATCCGCATTCCATAAAATTATATGAATATTTTACACCAATTTCAGCTCCTTCTTGATCCGTTCGATCTTGTCGTTCAGTTCGGCCCGTACCTTTTCGTAATCGGCGACGGACGGCAGGGTAGCCTTCACCCCGAAGTAGAACTTGATCTTGGGCTCCGTACCCGACGGACGGACACAGACACGGGTGCCGTCCTCGGTATACCACTGAAGTACGTTGCTCTTATCCTGCTCCAGATGCGTCTTCTTTCCGGTGCGGACATCGAACGACTCCAAAGTCTGAATATCGTTGATCTTCACCACGAGCGAGCCGAGAATCTCTTTCGGAGGATTGGCACGGTAATCGACCATCATCCGCTGGATCAATTCGGCACCCTCCTTACCGGTACGGACTACCGAAACGAGGCCTTCCTGGTAAAATCCGTACTTGACATAAAGCTGCTTGAGCCACTCGTACAGCGAGATACCCATCGTATCGCGCACCCAGGCTGCGGCCTCGGCCGCCAGCGAGCAGGCCGACACGCCGTCCTTGTCGCGGACGTAGTCCCCGGCCAGGTAGCCGAAGCTCTCCTCGCCGCCGCCGATGTACTGCATATCGGTACCTTCGTGCCCCCGAATGATCTTGGCGATGTATTTGAAGCCGGTGAGACACTCGTAGCATTTCACCTTGAAATAGTCGGCTACGGCATCCACCATTTCGGTCGTAACGATCGTTTTGATCACGTACTGGTGTCCGTTCAGGCGGCCCAACTCGGCCCAGCGGGTCAGTTGATAAGTCATCAGCAGCACCAATGTCTGGTTGCCGTTCAACAGCACGTATTCGCCGTTTTCATCAGGCAGCGCCACGCCGATACGGTCCGAATCGGGATCGGTAGCCAACACCAGATCCGCCTTCACCTTCTTCGCCAGGTCGATAGCCATCGACATCGTCTTGCGCTCCTCCGGATTGGGAGATTCCACCGTCGGGAAATTACCGTCGATCACCGCCTGCTCGGGAACCATTTGCACGTTGGTAAAGCCGAAGCGCTTGAGCGACTCGGGAACCAGCCGCACGCCGGCACCGTGCATGGGCGAATAGACGATCTTCATGTCGTGGAAACGTTTCACGCTCTCGGACGAAAGCGACAACTCGTATATTTTATTAAGGTATAACTCGTCGAAATCCTTGCCCAGAGCATGAATGTTCTGCGGGTTCCGGCCGGTAAGCACCTGATCGACCTCGGTGATTTTCTCCACCTCGTCGATGATGTTCTTGTCGTGCGGTGCCGTAACCTGCGATCCATCGGACCAGTAGGCTTTGTAGCCGTTGTATTCTTTGGGGTTGTGCGAAGCCGTGACGACCACGCCCGACTGACATTTCAGCTCCCGGATCGCGAAGCTCAACTCGGGTGTCGGACGCAGCGCGTCGAACAGAAATACGGTGAATCCGTTCGAGGCGAAGATGTCGGCCACACGCTCGGCGAACATCCGCGAATTGTTGCGGCTGTCGTGCCCTACGACGACCCGGATTTCCTCGCCCGCGAAATTGCGCTTCAGGTAGTTCGAAAGACCCTGCGTCGCAGCACCTACCGTATAGATATTCATACGATTGGTGCCCACTCCCATGACCCCGCGAAGACCGCCCGTACCGAACTCGAGGTCCTTGTAAAAACTCTCTACAAGTTCTTTCATATCATTATCCATCAGGTATTTAACCTGTTTTTTAGTCTCTGCATCATAATTGCCGTCGAGCCATTTTTGGGCTTTCGCCAGCACTTGTTGTTCTAATCCGTTTTCCATAACTACATTGGTTTTATTTATAGCTTAAAGCTGTTATCCTCCAAAAATTATATACGCAAATATACATATTTTATTTCCAATATTCACTATCAGCAAGTTAAAAAAGAGGAGCCTGCCACATCCTTTTTTCTATAGTAAAAGTATCGACTTTTGCAAGCATTTTGCCGCTCCATTTTCACAAATTTATTTACAACTTTGTGCTACCAAAAAAAACGGATACACCCTCCATCGATGTTAGCTCCCGCACAGACATATTGCGAAAAATGGCAAACTTGTTTGGACCAGATCAAGTCCCGAACGACCGAAGAGGAGTTCGTGAAGTGGTTCAAACCCATCGTGCCGCTCGAATTCGACGGCAAGACGCTTCGTCTGTGCGTGCCCAACATGAGCTACGTCTATCAGATCGAGAAGCACTACATTCCGTTCCTGCGGCCGATCATCTCCCAGCTCTACGGACAGGAGATCCGCCTGCACTACGCCGTTCCCAAAAACGACGCACAGAGCGTGCCAGTGTCGAAAGAAGCCGATACGACGGCGATTTCGCAGTTCAGCACCCAGACCAACACGGCAAATATAAAAAATCCGTTCGTCATTCCGGGTCTCAAGAAGATCGTCATCGACCCGCAGCTCAACCCGAACTACACGTTCGCAACCTTCATCGAAGGGGAGTGCAACCGCCTGGCCCGTTCGGCGGGTATGGCCGTCGCGGTCGATCCGGGCCATACGCCTTTCAACCCGCTGTATATATACGGTAACTCCGGACTGGGCAAGACCCACATCGTGCAGTCGATCGGCCACGAAGTGCGGCAGCGCCACCCCGAACTGCAGGTGCTTTACGTCTCGATGAACAAGTTCCAGGCGCAATTCCAGACCGCCTACAAGAACGGCGAAATTCCGGATTTCATCCATTTCTACCAGATGATCGACGTATTGATTATCGACGACATCCAGGAGCTCACGGGAAAAACCGGCACCCAGAACGCCTTCTTCAACATATTCAACCACTTGCAACTGGCAGGCAAACAGTTGATCCTTACCTCGGATAAACCGCCCGTGGAGCTGAAGGACATCGAACAGCGACTGCTGACCCGCTTCAAGTGGGGACTTTCGACCCAGCTCAACACGCCCGACTACGACACCAAAGTCAAGATCATCAGAATCAAGGCTCAGAAACTCGGCCTCCAGCTTACGGACGAAATCGTCCGCTACCTGGCGGACAATATCTCCGCCAACGTCCGGGAAATCGAGGGCGCTCTGTCGGCCCTGGTAGCCAATACCGTCTATATGGGCAAGAAAGTTTCCCTGTCGCTCGTCAAGGAGATTCTGAAGGTCTATGTCCGGGTATGCCAAAAAGAGATCACAATCGAGCACATCATCGAAGTCGTCTGCGACTTCCTGCATATCGACATCCAGCGCCTCAATTCGCCCGAACGAACCCGCGAAGTGGCTCAGGCGCGTCAGATCGCCATGTACCTGGCCAAGCAGCACACCAAATCCCCGCTGATCGCCATCGGTTCGGCTATCGGAGGACGCAACCACGCCACGGTGTTGCACTCCTGCAAGGCGGTATCGAACCAGATCGAAACGGACAAGGCTTTTCAGCGACAGATGGAAGAGCTCGAAAAACTGGTCCTGGCATAACCCGCCGGGACTTTTTTCATCTCCTCCCGAATCACAAATTTGCGAAAAACTTACCGACGACTCGATATTTCCGATGCCATACAAGCCCGCAAACTCCGTCGCCTTCCGCTTGTTGTCACTCCGGACAAAACCATCCCCGACACCGGCACGCATACACTTCTCCAATCCGGTTGCACCCGGACATTGAACCACACCGGAGGCAGTCGATTCGCCGACCATATCCTCCGCCTCCGAAAATCCCGGATTCTTCAGGCCGTCGGCAACGAACGACCCTGTTTCCCCAAAATACGACCCACCCCGACACGCAGCCGCAAATTTCCCCTTCACCCACAGAATTACATCCGCAAACAGCCATAAATCCGGCCGGAAATGGCGATAATTGCATTTTATTTCGTAACTTTGAAAAATAAATCCCGTTGTGTAAAACACCCGGAGCGAAACGGCGATTCCGACTTTCAGGAACAGTGTCGGAAGATCCGTCGGTCGCCGGGCAGCGACGACAGAACAGCAAAGTTCGGCAGGCGGGAAAATCCCGGGTTTACGCACCGGACACCGGATACGAAATACGAAAAAATAAAAACAATTCGACTATATGGCAGAGAAAACACAAGCAAATCCCGACAAGTTAAAGGTACTTAACGCGGTGATGGAGAAGATCGAGAAGGATTTCGGCAAAGGCTCGATCATGCGCATGTCGAGCGCAGAGGTCGCCGACGTACAGGTAATCCCCACGGGTTCGATCACCCTGGACATGGCGCTCGGCGTAGGCGGTTACCCCAAAGGACGCGTCATCGAGATTTACGGTCCCGAATCCTCGGGCAAGACGACCCTGGCGATCCACGCCATCGCCGAAGCCCAGAAGGCCGGCGGTATCGCCGCTTTCATCGACGCGGAACACGCTTTCGACAGCTCCTACGCCCAGCAACTCGGCGTGGATGTCGATAACCTGCTGATTTCGCAGCCGGACAACGGCGAACAGGCGCTCGAAATCGCCGACTCGCTGATCCGCTCGAGCGCCATCGACATCATCGTCATCGACTCCGTGGCGGCTCTGACGCCCAAGGCGGAAATCGAAGGGGAGATGGGCGATGCCAAGATGGGATTGCAGGCCCGCCTGATGTCGCAGGCACTGCGCAAGCTCACCTCGAGCATCTCCAAAACCAAAACGGTCTGCATCTTCATCAACCAGTTGCGCGACAAGATCGGCGTAGTGTACGGCAACCCCGAAACCACGACGGGCGGTAATGCACTGAAATTCTATGCCAGCGTCCGCATCGACATCCGCCGGGTGTCGGTCATCAAGGACGGCGAGGAACAGCTCGGCACCCGCACCCGCGTCAAAGTGGTCAAAAACAAGGTGGCGCCCCCGTTCAAGAAGGCCGAATTCGACATCATGTTCGGCGAGGGCATCTCGAAGATCGGCGAAATCATCGACCTGGGTGTGGACTACGGAATCATCAAGAAATCGGGTTCGTGGTTCTCTTACGGCGACCGCAAAATCGGCCAGGGCCGCGACAGCGTGAAAGAGCTTCTCAAGAACGATGAAGCGCTCCGCAACGAAGTCGAAGCCAAAGTCCGCGAAGCGATGATTGCCGCCCGCAAAGCATAAAAAGCGAATGAAGAGCCGACCGGGGCCTGTAACAAAGGCAGGAAACGCCCAAAAGACCGGTCGGAGTCTTCTCTCTTCGGACAAATACAGGCAGCGACGCACGGTATAGCCGGGACAGTTATAAAACGGCACCCCGGAAACGAAGCGAAAAACGATATTTTACGATAGAAAACGAGATCGTCGGTACGAAATCCGTCGAAATTCGTAGTTGGACCCTAAAACAGCATTGGATGGTATGGATTTTACGCCGGAAGACGAACGATTAATCAAGGAGAAGTGGGAGGAACTGCTTCAGTCGTGCACCAAAATCTGTAAAAACGACGAAGACTGGGAGTTCATCAAACGCGCTTTTTTCCTGGCGAAAGAGGCGCATGGCGGAGTGCGTCGTCGCTCGGGCGAGCCGTACCTGCTGCATCCCATCGCCGTAGCCAAGATCGTCGTGGACGAGATCGGGCTCGGCGTCAAATCGGTCGTCGCCGCCCTGCTGCACGACGTTGTGGAGGATACGGAGTACACGGTCGAAGATATGGAGCGCATCTTCGGGCCCAAGATCGCCAAGATGGTCGATGGGCTTACGAAGATGTCGGGCGTATTCAATGCCGATACTTCGGAGCAGGCGGAGTATTTCCGCAAAGTCCTGCTCACGCTTTCGGACGACGTGCGGGTGATCCTGATCAAAATCGCCGACCGCCTGCACAACATGCGTACGCTGGGGTCGATGCCTACCAACAAGCAGATCAAAATCACGGGTGAAACGCTTTACCTGTTCGCACCGCTGGCGTATCGGCTCGGCCTGTACACTATTAAGAGCGAACTCGAAGACCTCTGCATGAAATATCGCTTCCCGGTACAATATGCCGAGCTGTCGGAAAAACTCAAAGCGACCGAAGAACAGCGCGAAGCCTTCATCAGCAAATTCAACGCCCCGATCATCGAAGCGCTCAAGCGGGACCATATCAACTTCGAAATTTCGGGACGTGTCAAAAGCCTTTACTCGATCTGGAGCAAGATGCAGCGCAAACAGATTCCCTTCGAGGAGGTTTACGACCTGTTCGCCATCCGGATCGTCTTCCAGCCGCTGCCGTTCCCCTCGGAAAAGACACAGTGCTGGCAGATATTCTCGACTATCACCGACATCTATACGCCGAAACCGGATCGCCTGCGCGACTGGATTTCGATGCCCAAGGCCAACGGCTACGAAGCGTTGCACTCGACTGTTATGGGTCCCGACGGAGTATGGGTAGAGGTGCAGATCCGCACGCAACGCATGGAGGAGATCGCCGAAAGGGGATTCGCCGCTCATTGGAAATACAAAAACGCCTCGCTGTCGAACAACGAGGACGAACTCGACCGCTGGCTCAAAAAGATACGCGATGCACTGAATGGTCCGACGGAAAACGCCGTTGACTTCCTGGATAACTTCAAATTATCGCTATACACATCTGAAATAGCGGTATTTACACCCAAAGGAGAGGCTCGGAAAATGCCGTACGGAGCCACCGCACTGGACTTCGCGTACGACATACACTCGAAGATCGGAAACAGTGCCATCGGCGCCAAGATCAACCACAAGATCGAGCCGATCACCACACAGATCAACAGCGGCGACCAGATCGAAATCATCACCGCCGACAACGCACGCCCCAAAGCCGAATGGCTCGACATCGTCACCACGACCAAAGCTAAGCAGGCGATCAAGAGTTTTCTCAAACGCGAGCGGCAAAACAACATCGAACGGGGCATGAAGATGCTCGAGGAGCGAATGCAGCAACTCAATACCCCGCTCAGCGGTCGTGTGCTGCGCAAAATCGTCCCGATTTACGAATCCAACAACAAAGAGGAGCTTTACAGCAAAATCGGGGCGGGGATCGTCGATCTAAAAGACTTGGACAAGGTCCTGAAAGTCAATGCCACCAGCAAGATACTCAAGTTCTGGACGCTTTTTATCAACAAAAAGGAGGACGA
>OHQY01000204.1_pt1 | contig 16744 bp, 12 predicted proteins | sample 1578311 | NCBI WGS metagenome assembly OHQY01 (sample SAMEA3879545, study PRJEB24766) | human gut metagenome | biome: human-associated habitat; feature: feces | place: USA | collected 1985/1987 | reverse complement strand
GCGGGCACGCCCGTGACGACGCATTCGAGCTCGCTGCCGACGGAGTCACCGGCGCTGCGCGCATCGAGGATGGCGCGCTTCATGTCGAAGTTGAGCTCCTTGCCCGTCGCCTGACCGACGCGCACGGCGTTGGCGGTGATCGTGATGCCGCGGCGCTCGAGGATCTGGCGGCAGACCGCCCCGGCGAACACGAGGCACGCCGTGAGCCGCCCGCTGAACGGGCCGCCGCCGCGCAGGTCGGCGTGGCCGCCGAAGCGCACGGTCGCGGCATAGTCCGCGTGGCTCGGGCGCGGGATCTCCGGATGGTAGGCCGCGCTGTTCTGGTCCTTGTTGCGGAAGATGGCCGAGATGGGCGCGCCGGTCGTCACGCCGTTGAGGATGCCGCTCATCACGAGCGGGTCGTCTGTCTCGGAGCGGTGGGTCGTCAGGTCGGACGAGCCGGGGGCGCGCCGGCGCATCTGGATGCGCACGGCGTCCATGTCAACGGCCTCTCCTGCCGGGACGCCGTCGAGCACGACGCCGATCGCCGGGCCGTGCGACTCGCCGAAAATCGTCACTTTTACACGTTCGCCATAGGTGTTCATGCGGTTGCCTCGCTGTTCGTTCAAAAATGGGTTTACAGTTAACCATACAACATTTTTGCGGTCTTGTAAATGCCTTTTGCGCGCCGGGAGCGCCGCGCGGCTGTGCGGGCGCGGATTTTACAGATTGGACATGAAAAAACCGTGCCGGTTGTTTATAATAGGATGCACCATTGGATCATTATGCCCGGCGCACCGCGCCGGTGAAGGAGGCAACAACACATGAGCCAGAAAGTGCTCGTCGTGGAGGACGATATCAACATCGCGGAATTGCTGCGCCTGTACCTGCAGAAGGACGGCTTCGAGGTGTCGCACGCGGCCGACGGCGGCAAGGCCGTCGAGATGGCCAAGGAGATCCAGCCCGACCTCGTGCTGCTCGATATCATGCTGCCCGTGATGGACGGCTGGCAGGTCTGCCGCGAGCTGCGCAAGACCATGAAAATGCCCATCATCATGCTCACCGCCAAGGGCGAGACCGAGGACAAGGTCTCCGGTCTGGAGATGGGCGCGGACGACTACATCGTCAAGCCCTTCGAGGTCAAGGAGCTGCTTGCGCGCGTGCACGCCGTGCTGCGCCGCACCGGCGACGACGGCAAGCCCCAGAGCAAGAAGCTCACCTTCGACAAGCTCGTCATCAACCTCGACTCCTATGAGCTGATCGTCGACGGCAAAAAGATCGACACGCCCCCCAAGGAGCTGGAGCTGCTGAACTGCCTGGCCTCCCACCCCAACCGTGTTTACACCCGCGACCAGCTGCTGGACGAGGTGTGGGGCTTTGAGTACTACGGCGACAGCCGCACCATCGATGTCCATGTCAAGCGCCTGCGCGAAAAGCTGGCGGGCGCTTCCGACAAGTGGGAGCTCAAGACCGTCTGGGGCGTGGGCTATAAGTTCGAGGTGCGTCAGTAATGCGCAAAAGTATTTCGGTCACCTTCTTTTCGATGGTGGCCACCCTGCTGGTGCTGGGCACGGCGGTGCTGGGCTGCTCCGAGTGGCTGCTGTTCAGCCGCTATTTTGCCCAGGAGCGGTACGACACGCTGGACAGCGTGGCGGATGTGACCCAGCGCGCGGCGGATTATATCGTGCAGCAGGCGGCTCTGCCCAAGGGGGCCGAGCTGGATGCCCTGAACACCAAGCTGGAGATCATCGGCGAGAGCGCCGAGGCCTACCTGTTTTTTACCGATGAAGAGGGCAGGGTCCTCATTGCCTCCAACCCCGAGATGGTGGGAACAGATGTTGTGGGGCCGGAGCTTATGGAAAAAGTTGCCGGGGATCAGCCCTACCACACCCTGAGCACGCTGGACGGTGTGCTGACCGAGAAGAGCTATGTCTCGGTGCGGCACATGCAGGATGCCCAGGGCAACAACAGCGGCTATCTCTTCCTCTGCTCCTCCGGCGCGCGGCTGACCGACTTCAAGGAGGAGTTTTGGTCGAACTTCTTCTTCTCGGCCTGCATCATGCTGCTCTGCGCCAGTGTGCTGACCTCCTTTCTGATGCGGAAGCTGACCGACCCGCTCCAGAAGATCACCGATGCCGCCCAGCGGTTTGGCGGCGGGGACTTCTCTGTCCGTGTCGAGGGCGTGGAAGGTGAGGGCGAAGTGGTGGATCTGGCCCACACCTTCAACCAGATGGCGGAGAACATTCAGTCCAACGACAATTCCCGCGGCCAGTTCATGGGCAACATCGCCCACGAGCTGCGCACCCCCATGACCACCATCAAGGGCTTCATCGACGGCATTCTGGACGGCACCATCCCGCCCGATATGCAGAACCACTACTTACAGCTGGTCAGTGAGGAGACGGGCCGTCTGGCGCGCCTCATCCAGAATATGCTGGACCTCTCGAAGCTGGAGAGCGGCGAATATCAGGTGAACGCCCGGATGTTCAACATCTGGGAGACGCTGACCGGCGTGGCCCTCTCGGCAGAGCAGCGCATCAACGACGGCATGATAGACATTGACGGCCTGACCATGGATGAGAAGGTGCTGGTCTATGCCGACCCTGACCTCATCCATCAGGTGGCCTACAACCTGCTGGACAACGCCATCAAGTTCACCCCGGCAGGCGGCACCATCCGCTTCGGGGTGGAGAGGCTGGGCCCGGAGGCGGAAGTCTCCATCTGGAACTCCGGCCAGGGCATCAGCCCCGAGGCGCTGCCCTACGTCTTCCAGCGCTTCTACAAAGAAGACCAGTCCCGGGGTCTCCACGCCCGGGGCGCAGGTCTCGGCCTGAACATCTGCAAGGTGCTGGTCAACCTCTCCGGCGGCCAGATACGGGTGGAGAGCAAGCAGGGCGAGTGGTGCAGGTTCGTCTTCACCCTGCCCGTCCAGCCCCCCAACCCCGGCGGCATGAAGCGTCTGCCCGACGAGAGCGGCCGCCCCGGTGCGGTGGAAGACCCGGCCAGCATGAAGCCGGTAGACTAACTTCACAGCGGTCAGACTGCCCCTCAAAGGAGCGGTCTGGCTGCTTTTTGCGTTGTGGAAGAGGGGAGATACGCAGAACTTTACGTCTTTTCCGTGAAAAACACGGCTGCGGGTTTGATTTTTTCGCTGTTTTCATGTAAACTATAATCGACTATGCCGACTGCTCTTGTGGGAGATGCCGCAGGGACGGCGGCAGAGCAAAATTACAAAAATTCTCTAAAAAATAACGGGGAGTAAAATAAAATGACAACGATCAGTCCTTCTATCCTTTCGGCTGACTTCAGCTATCTCGGCGCAGACTGCCGTATGGTGCTGGATGCCGGTGCGCAGATGCTGCATTATGACGTGATGGACGGCCACTTCGTGCCGAACATCAGCTTTGGCGTCCCGGTGCTCAAGAGCCTGCACAAGGCCCTGCCGGACGCTTTCTATGACGTCCACCTGATGATCACCCACCCCCAGCAGTACGCCGAGGCTTTTGCCAAGGCCGGTGCCGGCCTGCTCAACTTCCACCTCGAGTGCGACGACGACATCCAAGAGACCATCGACGCCATCAAGGCCCAGGGCTGCAAGGTGGGAATGACCATCAAGCCCGGCACCCCGGTGGAAGAGCTGGGTTACTACATCGACCAGCTGGACCTCGTGCTGGTCATGAGCGTGGAGCCGGGCTTCGGCGGCCAGAAGTTCATGCCCTCGGCCCTCGACAAGCTCCGCTGGCTCAAGGCGGAAAAAGACCGCCGGGGCCTGAAATTCCTGCTGGAAGTGGACGGCGGCGTGGATGCCGCCACCGCTCCGCAGTGCGTTGCCGCCGGTGCGGACGTGCTGGTGGCGGGCAGCGCCATCTTCGGCGCCGCCGACCCCGCCGCGGCCGTCCGTGCGATGGCAGCTCTCTGAGAGGGGACTGCCCATGGATGAAGCATTGATCCGGCTGCAGGAGGAAGAACTCCGGCGCACCGGCAGATACTATAAGCACATCTGCTTTCTCTGTGTGCCGCTGCTCTGCGTCTCCTGCTACCTCTACGGCCTGCGCCCGCTGCTGCTCTGCGGCTTTGCGGTGCTGATGGGCAACCTGTGCGACCGGCTCATCTCTCTGCTGCGCCGCCGCGTCTATCAGGCCGGGGATTATTCCAACGAGAGCTTTGCCCTCGTCATCACCCTGCTGATGCCCGCGACGGTGGACTGGTACGTCCTCGCCGCCGCCATTCTGGCCGGTGCTCTCATTGGCAAAGAGGTCTTCGGCGGCTATGGCAGCTACCCCTTCCACCCCGCCGCCGTGGGCTACGCGGTGGCGGCAGTGTCCTGGCCGGAGCAGGTCTTCCGCTATCCGGCCCCATACGCCAATATCCCGCTCTGGGACGCCTCCGGCGTGGCCACATCCAGCACCATCTCGGACACCCTGCGCAGCGGCGGCCTCATCAACATCAGCGCCCTGTCGCTGGTGCTGGGCGAGTATGCCGCCCCGATGGGGACCGGTGCAGCCATCGTGCTGGCGGCCTGCGGCCTCTTCCTCTGGATGCAGAAGGATGTGCGGCTGAGCGCCTCCCTGAGCTTCCTCATCACGGCGGGCCTCATCGTCTTCTTCTTCCCGCGCCAGCTGGGTCTGACGGAGGGGACCGCCTTTACGGCGGGCCTTGTGTTCCGCCTGCGCTGTGTGCGCGACGAGATGCTGACGGGCGCGATGCTCTTCAGCGCCGTCTTCCTGCTCAATGAGCCCTACACCTGCGCCCACCACCGGCTGGGCCGCATCCTCTACGGCGTCATGGTGGGAGCCTTCACGATGGGCTTCCGCTACTTCGGCGTCTATGAGACGGGCGTCTGCTTCGCCATTCTGGCGGTCAACAGCATCTCCGGCTGGCTCGACCGCACCGAAGTCCGCCTCTATGAGCTGATAAAGAGCGGCAGATGCTTCAAAGAGAAGAAGACCGGAAAGGGGGGTGCGGAATGAAACGTCATGCTGCAGAACTCCTCACCCGGGACCCGGAAAGATTCTTCCACCATGACCGCGTCTTCCTGAACAACCCCGTGGTCATGCAGGGCATGGGCCTTGCGCCGCTGGTCGTCCTTGCGACGAGCGGCCAGAACGCCCTGATGCTGGCTGTGGCCGTGGCGCTGCTGCTGACGCCCTCCCGGATGCTGGCCTGCCTGCTGAGCCGCCTGTTCCCCCTGCGGGAGGAGCATCCGGCCAACGCAGAGCTGGAAAAGAAGCTGCTGCCCCGCAGCATCCTCTATTCGGGCAGCGCGGCGGTGGTCTATCTGGCGGCGTACCCCATCCTGAACCGGCTGTTCGGCGTGAGCCTGCTGGTGCTGGGCATCTACTTGCCTATGCTGGTGGTGGAGCCGCTGCTGACCTACCGCTTCGGCCGCGTGCAGGAGACGATGAAAAAGGCCGTCTCCAAGGGCATCCGCATCACCGTCGGCTACGGCCTGCTGCTGCTTTTGCTGGGCTGTGTGCGCGAGTGGCTGAGCGCCGGCACGGTGTTCGGCCATGTGCTGAGCCGTCCCGTCCTGCCCATGGCCAGTATGCCGGCAGGCGGCTTCATCGTGCTGGGCGTGCTGTGCGCCGTCTGGCGCACGCTGGCCAAGAAGTACAAAAACTATCTGACATCGGAGGCCCGCGGCCTCATGGCGGTCTACCGCCAGAAAGAGGGGGAGCCTGAGGATGAATGATGTGATGCAGGCCGTCGGCGTATTTTTCAGCTACGCCGTGCTGGCCGTCTTTGCGCAGAACGCGGTGTTCACCCGGGGCCTCGGCGTGTCCCGCCTCGTCCAGCTGGTGGGCGATGAGCGCACCAGCAGCGGGTGGTTCGCCCTGCTGCTCTGTGTCACGCAGGTGCTGGTGGCTCCGCTGGCGTTCTACGCGGGCGGCTTCGTCGCCGCCCAGCCCAACCCCGCCCAGCTCCGTCCGCTGGTCTATCTGGCCTGCGTGGCGGTGGTGAGCCTGTTTGAATTTATCATGCTCTGGACCGCACGGGGCAAGCGCCACGGCGGCCAGCTGCTCCGCATCCTGCCGCTGGCGTCGGTCAACAGCAGCGTGCTGGGTACGGTGATGGTGGAGCGCACCCAGAGCTTTACGCTGGAGCAGAGCATGGGCTTCGGCCTCGGCAGCGGCCTGGGCTATCTGCTGGCCGTCATGCTGGTGACGGAGGCTGACCGCCGTCTGCGCAGCGAGGCCATCCCGGAGGCGTTCCGGGGCCTGCCCATCACGCTCGTCTACATCGGCGTGCTGGCGCTGGCCATCTATGGTTTTACGGGCCACTCGGTGATCCTGTGAGGAGTGCAGGAGAAAGGGACGATCATGGCAAAGTATAAAAAGGTCAAGCGGTATCACCGCAGTTTTTACAGCCCCGGCATGTGGGTGAAGAAGGCCGTCGGCATCATCGTGCTGGTGGCCGTGGTGCTGGTCGTGGGCTGGTTGGCCGCGCCCCATGTGCTGGACTGGGCTACCCACACCTGGTACACCGTGGTGCGCAACCGTGACCTCTCGGCTTCGTCTGAGACGACGGCGTCCAGTGCGGCCGCTTCGTCGGAAGTGACGGCAAAGCCTGCCGCTTCCTCGGAGGTGCGGGCGGACTCGGAGTCGGGCTCGGAACCGGCTGCACCCGCAGGCGTCATCATCGAGGGCAGCTGGGGCGTTCTGGACACGGCTGCGGCAAAGGACGAAGCTTCCCTGCGTGCCGCCGCCCGGCAGCTGGCCCAGCAGGGCGCGGCCTACGCCGTCGTCACCCTGAAGGACAGTGCCGGAAATATCCTGTATCCCTCTCAGGTGGCTGCTGCGGCAGGCAGCATCGAGGGGGCGTCCCTTGACCCGGCCCTCATCGCCTCGGTGCTCAGGGAGAACGGCCTTGTGCCGGTGGCAAAGCTGGCGGCCTTCCGCGACCCCATCGCGGCCCGCACCGACCGCAATATGGCCATCGGCTACACCGGGCAGGCTTCCCTCTGGCTGGATAATAAGGCGTCCGCCGGCGGCGACCCCTGGCTCAACCCCTATTCCGACGAGGCCGTCCGGTTCATCGGCGACCTCATTGGCGAGGTGCAGAGCATGGGCTTTGACCATGTGCTGCTGGAGAACGTCCAGTTCCCCTCTGCCCAGAACGGCAAGCAGGACTTCGGCTCCACCGGCGGGCGCGACCGCAGCGCCCAGCTGGCTGCGGACATCGCCGCGTGGGATGCCCGCTTTGAGGGCAGCGTGACCCTGTGGTACGGCTACTCGCTGGGTCAGGTGACGGAGGGCGCTTCCACCGTGGGCGGCTCCGCGACGGCACTGGGCGTCAGGAACCTCGTGGTCGAAGTCCCCGCAAAGCAGACCATGGACGACACCGCCCGCAGCGAGCTGCGGGACACCCTGTCGGCTTCCGGCGTGGAGCATGCCGTGTTCTGGGACGATGCAGCGGGCATTTTCCGGTGAGAGCGCTCCATTTGCTGTTGGTGATTTATGTGAGAGTGAGGAATGTGTTATGAAAACTGCATCCTGCTTTGGTCCGGCCCACATCCTGCTGCCCGGGGAGAATATCCCTCTGGAAAAGTGGGGCTGCGTGGCCTGTGACCAGTTTACCAGCGACCGCGCCTACTGGGAGCAGGCAGACGCCGCTGTGGGCGGCTGCCCCAGCACCCTGCGGCTCATCCTGCCGGAAGTCTACCTCGAGGATGAAGACGCGGCCCGGCGGGTGGAGAAGATCCACGCCGCGATGGACGAGTACAGCCGCGACGTGCTGACCCGCGCCGTGGACGGCTTTGTCTACGTCGAGCGCACCGAGCAGAGCGGCCGGGTGCGTCAGGGCCTCGTGGGCAAGATAGACCTCGAGGCTTACAGCTACGAGAAGGGCGCCCGCCCGGCCATCCGGCCCAGTGAGCGCACCGTCACCGAGCGCATCCCGCCCCGCATGGCCGTGCGCCGGGGTGCGGCGCTGGAAACGCCCCATGTCATGATGCTGGCCGACGACCCCGGCTGCACCCTCGTCGAGCCCATCGGCGCGCGAAAGAACGAGCTGAAAAAGCTGTACGAGGGCGAGCTGATGCAGGGCGGCGGCCACATTGCGGGCTGGGCCGTGGAAGACCCTGCGATGCTGGCGCAGATCGATGCTGCACTGGCTGCACTGGGCAGTCAGGAGGCTTTCGACGCCAAGTATCCCCAGGCCGGGGGCGCAAAGCCCCTGACGCTGGCTGTGGGCGACGGCAACCATTCGCTGGCCGCAGCCAAAGCCTGCTGGGAGGAGCTGAAAGCCACCCTGACCCCTGAGGAGCGGGAAAGCCATCCCGCCCGCTGGTGCTTGGCTGAGGTGTGCAACGTCCATTCGCCCGCCATCGAGATCGAGCCCATCCACCGCGTCCTCTTCAATGTGGACTGCGGCGCGGTGCTGCTGGCCCTCATCGCGTGGAGTGATTCCCACGCGGCAGGCATCTGCTTCGGCGATGCAAAACAGCAGTCCTTTACGCTGGCAGGCCCCCATGTGGCCAATGTGCTCAGCTTTGAACATCCCGTTGCCCCGCTGACCGTGGGCACCATTGACGCATTCATTGAGTATTTCATGGCCCGCCACATCGAGGCCCGGGTGGATTATGTCCACGATGAGCCCGCTGTCCGCGCCCTGTGCAGGCAGGGGGGTGTGGCTTTCCTGATGCCGCCCTTTGAGAAAAGCGATCTGTTCAAGGGCATCGTTATGGGCGGTGTGCTGCCCCGCAAGACCTTCAGCATGGGGCACGCAGAGGAAAAGCGCTATTATATGGAATGCAGAAACATTTTAGGTGAAGAATGACATTTAACGAACTGAATCTTTCCGCGCCTGTGCTGCGTGCTGTGGCACAGGCGGGCTATGAATCCCCCTCGCCCATTCAGGCGGCGGCCATTCCGCCGGTGCTGGCCGGGAGGGACTTGATGGGCTGCGCCCAGACGGGTACCGGCAAGACGGCTGCCTTTGCGCTGCCCATGCTCGACCGCCTGACTGCCAGCGCACCCCGCAAAAAGGGTGCCATCCGCGCCCTGATCCTGACTCCTACCCGGGAGCTGGCTTTGCAGATCGGCGAGAGCTTTGAGGCCTACGGCAAGTATCTGACCCTGCGCAGCACCGTCATCTTTGGCGGTGTGGGTCAGGCTCCGCAGGTCGCAGCCCTGAAAAAGGGCGTGGACATCCTCATTGCCTGCCCGGGCCGCCTGAACGACCTGGTGGGGCAGGGGCTGCTGGACCTTTCCAACATTGAGATCTTTGTTCTGGACGAAGCCGACCGGATGCTGGATATGGGCTTTGTCCACGACGTGAAAAAGGTGATCGCCAAGCTGCCCAGGCAGCGCCAGAACCTGATGTTCAGCGCCACCATGCCCAAGGAGATCGAGCAGCTGGCCGCAGGCATCCTGCATGACCCGGCCTTTGTCAAGGTAGACCCGGTGTCCAGCACGGTGGACCGCATCCAGCAGAGCCTGTATTTTGTGGAGAAGGGCAACAAGAAGTTCCTGCTGCCCTGGCTCATCAAGAACCTGAAGCCCGAGGTGGTGAACGCGCTGGTGTTCAGCCGCACCAAGCACGGGGCCGATAAAATCGCAAAAGACCTGAACAAGCAGGGCATCCCCGCTGCCGCCATCCACGGCAACAAGAGCCAGACCGCCCGCGTGACGGCGCTGGAGGATTTCAAGGCGGGCAAGACCCGGGTGCTGGTGGCGACCGATATCGCCGCCCGCGGCATTGATATCAGCGAGCTGTCCCATGTGTTCAACTACGACCTGCCCGAGGTGCCCGAGACCTACGTCCACCGCATTGGCCGCACGGCCCGTGCCGGTGCCGACGGCACTGCCGTCAGCTTCTGCGCCCCGGAGGAAAAGGAATATCTGGCCGGGATCGAAAAGCTGAACCGCCGCCAGATCCCGGTGGTCTCCGGCCATCCCTGGGACGGCGTGCCCGCCCCTGTCAAGGCTGCACCCCCGGTGCGGGGCAAAAAGCCCAAGGCGGAAGCGGAGCAGCCCGTGAAGGCAGAGCAGCCCGCCAAGGCCGAAAAGCCCGCTGCCCCCAAGAAGGAAAAAGCGGCTGCAAAACAGCCCGGCCCCAAGAATACCGAACCGAAAGAAGGAACATCCATGGAGGAAAACCAGAAGCGCACTTCCGGCGGCCGCAGTGAGAACCGCCGCTCCAATAACAGCCGCACCCGCCGCGAGGGCAATGCCCCGCAGCCGGCCAACCGCGGCAGCAACGCCCAGCCCAAATTCGACCCCCACTTTGTGAGCGCCCCGGAGGCTACTCCTCTGCGCCCGGTCAAAAAGGCTCCGGCTGCGCAGCCTGCCGCAAAGCAGACTGCTCCGGCCCAGAATGGCCAGCGTCAGCGCGGCGGTCAGCCTGCCCGTGCCGAGCAGCACACCGACCGCAATGATCCGCGCACCGAGCAGCGGGCAGAACGGAACAGCCGCAATGCCCGCCCGGCCCAGAACAGCCAGAGTCAGCAGGGCAGCCGCAATAACCGCAATGCAGTGCAGAGCAGCCGCCCGGACCGCCCCGCCAAGAGCGAGGCACCCCGCGGCCGCAGCCGGAACGCCGCCCCCGCACGGGACGAGGACCCGGGCCTGATGCTGATCAGCCGCCGCCCGCCCCAGCAGAAGTTCACCAACTTTGAAGAGTATATGACCGCCCACGGCGGTGCCACCGCACCCATTGAGGATCACACCGATGAAACCTGAGCCGTTTGCCCCCTGGCAGTGCCCGCTCTGCGGCGAACCCCTGACCGGGGACACTGCCCTGAAATGCGGCAGGAACCACTGCTTTGACCGGGCGAAAGAGGGGTATTGGCACCTGCTGCCGGTGCAGAGTATGCGCACCAAGGCCCCGGGCGACAGCAAAGAGATGGTCGCCGCCCGCCGTGCCTTCCTGAACGCCGGGTATTACGGCATCTTCGGCCGGGCGCTGGGGGAACTGTGCCTTGCGTACGGCGCTGCTGCCGGGGCAGATGCACCGCTCCACCTGCTGGATGCGGGCTGCGGCGAGGGCTGGTACGACCGCTGCATTGCACAGGCCTTTGCGCAGGCGGGCAGGCCGGTGCAGCTGGCGGGCTTTGATATTGCAAAGCCTGCGGTGCGTCTGGCTGCAAAGGCACTGCCTGCCGCAAAATACGCGGTGGCATCCAGCTTTGCCCAGCCTGTCCGCACCGGATGGGCCGACCTGCTGCTCAACTGCTTCTCGCCCTTTGCACAGGAAGAGTTCCGGCGTGTGCTGCGCCCGGGCGGACGGATGATCTATGTTGTGCCCGGTGCGGAACACCTCTACCAGATGAAGGCTGTCCTCTACGACACGCCCTATAAAAATCCGGTGCAGGAGGTGGCCTATGAGGGCTTCCGTCCCATCGGGGAGCGGGAAGTCTCGGGCCGCATCACGGTGCCTGCCGGGCAGCTGGAGGCGCTGTTCGCCATGACCCCCTATTACTGGAAAACGCCGCGAGATGGCGCGGCCCGCCTGGCCGCCCTGCCCGAGCTGACCACGGACATCGCGTTCCGCTTCCTTGTGTTTGAAAAAGAGTGATCGAAAAGCCCCCGGCCTGTGAGGATACAGGCCGGGGGCTTTTTGCGTGCAGAAAACAGGGTCACATCGCGATCCAGCCCAGTGCGTTGGCGACCGAGCTGGCCAGGATGATAGCCGCGAAGATGGGGCAGAGATACCGGAGCATAAAGTTGAACACCGGTTTGCGGCGGAAGGGCTGACCTTCCCGTGTGACCTCTTCCTCGATCTTTTCCACACCGACGATCCGGGAGACCAGCAGGCAGGTGGCAATGGCCGCAATGGGCATCATCACCGAGTTGGTCAGGAAGTCGAAGAAATCGAGGAACTGCATCCCGAACACGGTCACGCTGGCAAGGGGGCCGTAGCCCAGCGCGGAAAGGCTGCCCAGTGTGATCATAATGCAGCCGATGAGGATGGTGGAGCGGGTGCGGTCCCAGCCCAGCTCGTCCTCAAAGGTAGAAACAGCACTCTCGGTCAGGGCAATGGAGCTGGTGAGGGCCGCGAACAGCACCAGCACAAAGAAGAGCACGCCTACGGCAGTGCCCATGCCCATGCTGGCAAAGACCTTGGGGATGGTAATGAACATCAGGGCCGGGCCCGCCTGCAGGGTGTCAGGGTCGCCGCCCGAAAAAGCGAACACGGCGGGAATGATCATCAGGCCCGCCATGATGGCAATGGCGGTGTCGAAGATCTCCACGTTTTCCGTGGACTGCTCAATGGACACGTTCTTTTTCATATAGGAGCCAAAGGTCACCAGGATGCCCATGGCAATGGAGAGGGAGTAGAACATCTGCCCCATGGCGGAAACCACGGTCATCCACGAGAAGTTGGCCGGGTTGGGGACCAGAAAATACTTTACGCCTGCCAGTGCGCCGGGCCGTGTGACCGAGTAGACGGCAATGACCACCGAGAGCACCACCAGCACCGGCATCATCACCTTGGAAACGCGCTCCACGCCGTTGCGCACGCCCGCAAAGATGATGCCCAGCGTGATAAAGGCGAACAGCAGGAACGAGATCTCGGCCAGCAGACCGTTGGAGATGAAGCCGGAGAAATACCCGTCCGATGCCAGCGCGCTGCCATGGCCGGTAAGATACTGGGCCAGATAGTGGATGACCCAGCCGCCGATGACCGAATAATAGGGGACGATCAGGATGGGGATGACGGCGTTGATCCAGCCGCCGAACGCCAGCCCCTTGCCCTTGCCAAAATGGCTGTAAGCGCCCACCGGGCTCTTGCGGGTCATCCGGCCCAGCGCCGTTTCGGCAATGATCATGGTGTAGCCAAAGGTGACAGCCAGCAGGATGTAGATGAGCAGAAAAATGCCGCCGCCGTATTTTGCGGCCAGATACGGGAAGCGCCAGATGTTTCCCAACCCGACCGACGCACCGGCGGCGGACAGCACGAATCCGAGTTTGCCGGAAAACGCGCTGCGCTTGTGGTGAGTTTCCATGTTTTTTTCCTCTTTTCCAATTGATAAAATCAAGTGTAACATAGAGGAAACGGGATTTCAACGAATCGCAGGCGTTTCACCGGTGGAGAGATTTCAGGTGGAAGGTGAAGAAAAGTGAATCATTTCCTGGTAAAGGGTTCCATGCCGTGCTCCTCTGGGGTGTAGTATTCCATCAGGGAAATGTAGTTTTCCGGGTGGTGGCAGAACGCCGCGCGCAGAACGCTGTCCAGCTCGCCCCGGGCGGTGAGCAGACGGATGATGTATTGGGCCACCATCTGCACCACATCGGTCTCGATGCCGTAGCACAGGCCGACCGCCAGCACCGGGATCAGGATCTGCCGGGCCAGCAGGGGCACGTTCTGGCCGTACCGCTCAAGGATGGGGCGGCTCATGGTGGAGGCAGCCCAGACGCTGCCCACGATCTGCCAGTAATCGATCTCTTTCATGTGGGAAAGGGTCTGCAGCCGCTCCACGATCTCACCGTCGCTGAGGATGTAGCCCTCGACCACCTCTTTTTCGGAGCGGATAAAGGCACACTGGATCATGTCCATGATGGCGGTTTCGTACTTCTGGTGGAAATTTTCCCGGGAAACGCAGAACTTGGCCACGATGTCGATGAGGGCACTGGTGTCCTCGGCGGTGGCAAGGCTGCTGACCACCAGCGGTGTGGGGCCGAATTCCGCCCCCAGTGCGTCCAGGTCGGCCAGTTCTTCGGCATTCCGGGTGGCGGGCAGAAAGCGGTCACAGCCGTTGCGGTGGTAGCCCCAGGCAGCGGGCAGCACCCGGGCCACCGCATCTCCGCTGGAAATGATGCTGAAGATGTTGCTCTCGGGCCAGCTTTCCAGCAGGGTGCCGTCCGGGGCGTGGTTGGCATCGAAATCCTGCTGCAGGTCAGGCCGGTCAGCGGCAGTCAGGGCTGCAGGCACCGCAAAGCCGTAGGCATAGATGTTCTCCCGCCCCAGCTGGGGGAGCTCCCGGGCGATCTTTGCCGCCAGCAGATTTGCAATGATGGAGCCGCGGCTGTAGCCGCCCAGCCAGAGCTTGAAGGCACCGCTCTGCCCGGCCCGGGCCAGATAGGCCTTGAGGGACGCAAACACCGCCGCCACGGGCGTGACAAAGCCGGTGTGCGCGCTGGTATCGCCCATGTGGAAGTTGCTGGCCCACTCGCCGCCGTAGCCGCCGCCCCGCAGGATAAGCGCCACAAGGGTGGTGCGCTGGCCGTTCAGGGTCAGGGTCTTGCGGGCCAGCGAATAGCCCACAAAGTCCCCGGCCCGGCCGGTGTCAAGGTCGTAGTTGCAGAACAGCGCGTCCCCGAAGCCCAGGGCCTCGTAGGCGGCAGCAATGTGGGCTTCCCGCCCCACGGAGCCGTTGACCCAGTATTCCGCATCGCTGGCTATGGTGTTGGCCGCAGCGCAGACCAGACCCAGCGTTGCCAGCGCCAGCTGGTGGTCATATTGGGTGGCCGGGTGGGTGAAAAAGCTGTCGGAGTAATAGAACGTGTGGGTCAGGTCGCAGCCGCTCAGGTCGCTGCGGATGCCAATGGCGCAGCGGCCATCCGGTACTGCGCGTCCCACGGAGCTCTGCCCGGCGGCCCGGACCATCAGCCCGGGCAGCAGAGTGCTGCCGGCCGCAAACCCCAGCACCTTGCAAAAACTTCTTCGATCCATAATTTTTCCCCTCAAAAACCAGAATGGATTTTTTCTTAGTATACCGTATCCCGGGCGGGGATACAATCCAAAGTTTTCCGGGCGGCAAAAAACGGGCCGGTGTTGCGCACACCGGCCCGTTATGTTACACTGTTGTTCAGCTCAGATCCTTGCAGCACTCCACGATGTGGTGGAACATCTGCTCCACGGCGGGAGCCATGGCGGTGGGACGCTGGACGGCCAGACCCACCACGCGGTCCTCTTCGGGCTCGATGGGGTAGATCTTGACCGCTGCCGTGCAGTTGCGCAGCAGCATCCGGGGCATGATGGAAATACCCAGGCCTGCCTCGACCATGGCAATGTTCGACTGGTCATCGATGACATGGCAGCGGCGCTCCGTTGAGAGGGAATACTTCTTGAGGAACTGACGCATCTCCGCGTCGGTGGCATCCCACTGCACCACAAAGTTCTGCCCGTTCATCAGGGCGGGGGTCATCACGCCGTTGGGCGGCTCGGGCCAGTCCATGGGGGTGATGCAGAGCAGCGGCTCGTGGAACAGCTCGGTCAGAACAAACTCCTCCCGGCAGTTGTTGGAGAGGAAGGCAATGTCCACCTGGCCGGTGCGCAGCCACTCCTTAACATCGTCGTAGGTGCCCTGATAGACCTCGACCTCGATCTGGGGGTAGTGGGCCATAAAGCCCTTGAGGATGCTGGGCAGCAGCCCGGAGCAGATCGAGTTGAAGGCACCCAGCTTGACCTTGCCCTTTTCCAGGCCGTTCAGGCGGGCAATGCTCTGCTGCAGGGCCTCGTCGCTGTTCAGCACCGCACGGATGGAGGGGTACAGCGAAGCGCCGTAGCTGGTCATGGTAACGCCGTTTTTGCCGCGATTGAATAAGGTAAAGCCCAGCTCAGCCTCCATCACGGCGATGGCGTGGCTGATGGCTGAGGGGGTCAGATGCAGCTGCTGAGCCGCCTTGTTAAAGCTGCCCTGCCGTGCAACTGCGTCGAAAATCTCATAAGAAAACAGCGTCATTCCCAATGCCTCCTTCCGGTCTGATCTGGTTCGGAGACGCTTGATCCTCTGTGAATCTTTTTCATCTTTGGTTTGAGATAGTTCAATTATCTTCTTGATTTTACTATCCTGCGCCCGTCCTGTCAAGCATTTTGGGCGGATTTGTGCACGCTCTATGCAGATTTTGCCGCAGCAGACGGAGGAAATGCCACCTTTCCTCCGTTATAGTTCTTATAACGATTTTTTACAAACTGACCGAGGTGTTTTTTTATGACCGCACTTTCCACGCGCTGCAGTTTCAGCGGCACCGCTCTTAAAACCATTGCCTGCATCACCATGCTGGTGGACCACATCGGCGCGTCCTGCATCGAGGCAGGGATCCTTACGCCCGGGCTGGACATCGGCACCCTTTCGCGGGATAACCTTTCCGCCTATCCGCTGTACCGGCTGGACATGGTGTTGCGCTTCACCGGGCGGCTGGCTTTTCCCTTGTTCTGCTTTTTGCTGGTGGAGGGCTTTGTGCACACCCACAACGTCAAAGGCTACCTTGGGCGGCTGGTGCTGTTCGGCCTCATCAGTGAGGTACCCTTTGACCTTGCGTTCTTCCGCACCCCCTTTGACCCCAGTGCACAGAACGTTTACTGGACGCTGGCGCTGGGCGTGCTGGCCATGGCAGGCCTGAAGCATTATGAAAAGCCGGACGGCTCTGCCAGCTGGAAAGGGCTCTTGTGTGCGGCAGGCTGCACGCTTGCGGCGCTTCTGGCTTGTACGGACTACAACGGCATCGGTGTGCTCATCATCTGCGCGCTGTACCTGACCCGTGGCGACCGCAAGCGGCAGTGCATCGTGGGAGCCGTGCTGTTTGCCTGGGAGCTCACCGCCCCGCTGGCCTTTGTGCTGGTCTGGTTCTATAACGGCCAGCGGGGCCGCTGCACCCCTGCCATGCAGAAGGTGTTTTACTGGTTCTACCCGGTGCACCTGAGCGTGCTGGCTGCGGTGACGAATCTGATCTTGTAACAGAAAGGCCGCTTTCACGGAACGAATTCCGAGGAGGCGGCCTTTTGGTTTCTGAAAATGGAAAAAGCCCGGTGATTTCAAAGAATCATCGAGCTTTTTCTTGGCGGAGTAGGAGGGATTTGAACCCTCGCGCCGTTGTTT
>OHQY01000197.1_pt1 | contig 17142 bp, 9 predicted proteins | sample 1578311 | NCBI WGS metagenome assembly OHQY01 (sample SAMEA3879545, study PRJEB24766) | human gut metagenome | biome: human-associated habitat; feature: feces | place: USA | collected 1985/1987 | reverse complement strand
GGGGTTGCTCTGATCTATTTTGCAATTATGCTTGCTGTCGCGGAACTATTGCCCAGATTGCTTCATGCAGACAGAGAGGACTACGGTGCTTATCAGGTCATGACGCTTTTTTCCAATATTGGTTTTATGGGTTATCCTTTGCTGGATGTCATGTATGGCAGCAATGCAATAATTCACGCTGTAATCTTCAACTTGTTATATAATGTCCTGATCTATACTTATGGCATCCACAAAATGCAGATTGGTGGTTGTCAGAAAAATATAAATTGGAAACAGCTCGTGAATATAGGCGTAGGCTCTTGCATTATTGCGATAGTTCTGTATATCACCAATCTTCCGGTCCCATTGATCCTTGAAGATACAGCAACTTTCACTGGTGCCATCACAGGTCCGTTAAGCATGTTGGTCATTGGTGACTCTTTGGCGCAGACCCGGTTAAGAGATTTATTTACAGATGTGCGCCTACTCATTTTTTCTATAATAAAACTGGTATTATTACCGGCATTGCTTCTGTGGGGGCTATGCTTTTTTATCAAAGATCCTATATTCCGAGGCGTTTGTCTGGTAATGATGGCAACACCGGTAGGCAGCATGACAGTAATGTTGGCACAGCAGTACAATGGCGATTATCGGCTGACATCCAGGGGCGTGGCCCTGACCACATTGCTTTCCGTGATCACAATGCCGTTTTTGTTTTGGGTGTTGAAGCTATAGCTACCAATTTTCTGAGTGTAGTTCTATTCTGAATGTAAATATTTGTTTTTTGCGTTATCAAGATGTCGGGAGCAAAAGCTCCCGATTTTACTGTGTTGGCTATATTAAACTTTTTTGTAGAAAGTATCGCCATTGGAACCTAAAACAACGTCTGCTGCACGTATCTCTCCGGAAATTCATGCAGGTAAGTAAAGCATTCCTTCGGGGAACACAGTATACCATTCGCTGTGCAGGTGTTTTGAATCAGTGTCATAAGCTCTTTTGCATAAGGACTTGGAATATCGTAGGCATTTCCATAGGTGCTGACATATTTTTGCCGGATGCCGGGGAAATCACGATCCAGCGCCTGATAGAAATATTCCCGGTCACCTTCCCGCAGCGTGACACCAACATCGAACACCAGAATTCCCTGAACTCCTGCCTGCAGGCAATAATCAAGCAAGCCTTCTATATTCTCCCTGGTATCGTTAATAAAAGGAAGAATCGGTGTCATCCACACAAGAGTCGGTATTCCCAATTCTTTACATCTCATCAACACTTCAAAACGCTCTCTCGTAGTAGACACATTCGGTTCAAGCTTCCGGCACAGCTCCTCATCATAAGTAGTGAGCGTCATCTGCACGACTGCCTTGGCCTTCTTATTGATAGATTGCAGCAGATCGAGATCCCGAAGCACCAGATTGGATTTTGTGAGTACCGTAACGCCATATTCATACCGGTCGATCAGTTCCAGACACTTCCTGGTCAATTGAAGCTCTTTTTCAGCGGGAAGATACGGATCGCACATGGCACCTGTACCGATCATACACTTGTGCCGCCTGGAACGAAGCGACCGTTCCAACAGTTCAGGAGCATTTTCCTTGACCTCGATATCTTCAAAGGCGTGTGTAAAACCGTAACATTTGCTGCGGCTGTCACAATAAATACAGCCGTGGGAGCATCCACGGTAAATATTCATTCCGTTATTCTGAGACAGAATCCCCTTTGCCTGTACAAAATGCATGGCAGATAGCTCCTTTCTGAAAGCACTGTATATAGTTTCATGGTAGCATATCGTGTGAATGAACACAATGAAATGCAGGAAAATAAATTTAGGCAAATAAAAGCTAATTTTACTAGCTAAATAAAATTAAAAATGATACAATACAGGAAATGAAACACAAATGGGATACTTGGAAGGGAAGGTATTGTATGGAGGCATTTCGCGCTGTGAATTTTGCGGTTTTTCCGCACAGAGGAGTATTGGGTTCGGAAGAATCCAGAAAAAGTATGGAGGAAATGGTACGAAGGATCCATACGAATTGGGTGATATTCACACCATCGGGGATGCAGGAAACACCTTACAGTGAGGAAATCCGTTATGATGGGGAGAAAAGCTGTACGGATGAGGAACTGTATGATATGATTCGATATGCACAGAGCCTGGGACTGAAAGTTGCTTTGAAACCGACGGTGAATTGTGACAATGGTGTCTGGCGGGCACGAATCAGCTTTTTTGACCATGATGTACCTTGCGAACCCAAATGGGGCAACTGGTTCGAGAGTCACATTGCCTTTCAGAAACATTATGCACAGATTGCCCAGCGGACAGGCTGTGAATTGTTCCTGGCGGGGTGTGAAATGACCATGACGGAGCACCGGGAGACAGAGTGGAGAAAACTTATCGCGGAAGTACGGACGGTATATGACGGACCTGTCGGTTATAATTGCGACAAATATGGAGAAGATCATATTACATGGTGGGATGCCGTGGATGTGATTGCGTCCAGCGGATATTATCCCATAGACGACTGGGACAACCAGTTAGACCGGATCGAAAAGGTTGTGAAAAGATTTCAGAAGCCCTTTTTGTTTTCGGAAGCGGGTTGCATGAATATTCATGGTTCTGCGCAGGTTCCGAATAACTGGGAACTGCAGGGTGAAGAGGATGATGCGGAACAGGCGGACTGGTACCGGGCAATGTTTACAGCCTGCAGAAAACGTGACTGGGTGAAAGGCTTCGGCATCTGGGATTGGCCGGGAAATTTGGAAGGATTGAGCCCTTATGCGGTATGCGGACGTCCTGCGGAGAATGTGATCGCAGAAGAGTACGGCAGGAGAGAGTAAAGCAGGCAATCGAAAGATCATAACAGAAAATGTCGAAGCAACAGAAAACAGAGTAGAAGGTATGGGAAAATGGAGCAGCAGAAAAAGATTATAAGTATAGCGGATTTGCCGCAAGTGCGGGTATTGGGCCGGACCACGGGAAAAGATGTGATCAATTTATTCTGGACCGGCAGCGGTATAGAATTTCTATATACTGGCAGTGAATTGTGGCTGGAAGTAAATGCTGATTACGACACGATGGAGCCATGGCTGGCGGTAGAACTGAATGGTGCCCAGATCAGCCGTTTTCCGGTTAATAAAGGGAAAAATGAAGTATGCCTGTTTCGAGGAATGACAGTAGGAAAGCCGAAGCATGTACGGATTCTGAAGGAAGTACAGGCTATGCACCAGGACCCGCTGCACATGATACAGATTTTGGGATTGCAATATGGAGATGGGGAATTTTTGGTTCTGCCGGATCCTGAATATCGCCTGGAATTTGTAGGAGACAGTATTACCAGTGGAGAGGGAACTATGGGGCCGGTAGGTGAGGAAGACTGGATCAGTGCGTTCTTCTCTGCGGAAAATACGTATCCCCGTATGGTATCGGATGCGCTTTCTGCGGAATATCGTGTGGTGTCCCAGAGTGGCTGGGGAATCGTCACCGGCTGGGATGGCATTGTAGAGAATAAGATTCCTCCCTATTATAAACAGGTCTGCGGATTGCTTACCGGGGAGCGAAATGCTTCGCTGGGAGCACTGGAAGACTATGATTTCAAGGCATGGCAGCCGGATGCCGTGATCATTAATCTGGGAACCAACGATGCCACAGCAATCCAGTCCGCAGCGGAACTGGTAAGAGAATGGGCAGGAACCCGTGACATAAAAGAAGTCAAAAAGATCCTGACTACAGCAATCCGAGATTTCCTGAAAGCTGTGCGTGACTGCAATCCTGAGGCACAGATCATCTGGGGCTATGGTATGCTGGGAGACAATTTCCTGCCCGTCATCCGTGAAGCGGTGGAAACCTACGCGGAACAGACTGGTGATACCAGAATCCACTTTTTACAACTTCCCAACACCACACCGGACACCGTAGGCAGCCGCCTGCATCCCGGAGTGAAAGCTCATCGCAAAGCAGCACAGGTGATAGAAAAGTATTTGCGGGAACTTTTTAAACAATAAATTTATAAAATCTTAAGGAATATGTGCCGAAAAATGTGACAACTCCGGATTAAACTGGGACTCAAAGAAAGCAATTAACTCTGGGGGGCAGCAATATGACACAGGAGAATCGTTCGAGCAGACAACCGGATCTGGAAATGATACAGGTGCGAAGAAATCCGTATCTGGTGGATTACCGGACTGGAAAAAATATAGTCAGACACGTAGGAAGACGTGTAGGACAACCGCAAGACAGACAGACCGGAAGATACGCCGATCAATCACGAAGCAATCATACCGGAGGACGCACAGAACGGTCACAACATAGCATATCGGCAATGCCGCAGGAAGGCGGAAGGAAGAAATCACATCCGCAGTATTCGACGACAGCACAGCAGAAAAACAAGGCCTGGCGGCAGGAGCAGGGTCATCCGGGCAATGCATATGAGCAAAATGTTTACAAAGACAATGCTTACAGCACCCGCGTCAGACAACGCCGGGTCAGAGCCGAGAGGCAGCGCCGCCGCAGACAGGCAAGAATCCGCAGATATATTAAGATTTCCCTGCTGTGTGCCAGCATTCTTGCAGGAATCTTTATGTTGAAAAATTTGTTGGAAGTACCTGCCAGCACTGCGGAAGCCAGTACTCCTGTGGAAGTTGCGGCAGAAGCTGTGCAGCAGATCGAAAAACAGATCGGGGAGACCACGGGAACCCGGATCCAGGGACTTCCGGCGGATGTATATGCAGCACATCCCAACTGGACAGAAGATTTTCTCACCGTGAATGAATATTCCAGACCGGGAGATCCCCTGACGGAAGTGAAAAATATTTTTGTACATTACACGGCGAATCCTGGGACCAGCGCGGCCCAGAACCGCAGCTATTTCGAACAGCTGAAAGACAATCATGAACGCAGTGCCAGTGCCCATTTTATCATTGGCTATGATGGCGAGATTCTTCAGTGCGTTCCTCTGGACGAGATCGCCTATGCAGTACAGACCCGCAATGAGGATTCTATTTCTATCGAATGCTGCTACAAGGCGGACAACGGCCAGTTTACTCAGGAGACCTATGATTCTCTGATCAAATTATTGAAATGGCTGACTGATGCCTATGACCTGCAACCCGATGACATCTTGCGCCACTATGATTGTGGCGGAAAGAAATGTCCCATTTACTATACGGAGCATGAAGATGCCTGGAACAAACTGAAAGAAGACGTGAAAAACCTATAGAGAATTGCGAACGGAGGAACTTTTTTCCAAAAGAAAAAGGTTCCTTTTCGTTAGTCTTGTTTTACGAAAACAAGTTTGCTAGAATAGAACGGTAATAAGCAACAGACAAGGCCTTGCGGGGCAGAAATGAGGAGTAACATGAATTTATTATCACCTTCAATTCTTTCGGCGGATTTATGGAAACTGGGAGAGGATATCAAAGCTGTGGAAGGAGCAGGAGTCCCCTGGCTGCATGTAGACGTGATGGACGGATTGTTTGTACCGTCGATTTCCTACGGTATGCCGGTATTAAAAGCTGTCAGATCCCACACGGATATGTTTCTCGATGTGCATCTGATGATCGAGAAGCCGGAACGTTATGTGGAAGAGTTCGCTGCCTGTGGTGCGGACCTGGTGAATTTTCACCTGGAAGCCACAGAAGATGTGGAGGGATGCATTGAAAAAATACATGCCACAGGCAAAAAGGCCGGCATCACCATTAAGCCCGCCACTCCGGCAGAGGCAGTGGAACCTTATCTGGAACTGGTGGATCTGGTGCTGGTAATGACTGTGGAGCCCGGATTCGGCGGACAGAAGCTGATCCCGGAGTGCCTGGATAAGGTACAGGTGATCCGGAAAATGATCAACGATAAGGGGCTGTCTACCGATCTGGAAGTAGACGGTGGTATCAATCTGGACAATGTAGCATTTGCCATGGAAAAAGGAGCCAATGTCATTGTAGCCGGTTCCGCTGTATTTAAGGATGACATTGCAGCCAATGCAAAGGCATTTCTGAATAGATTACAATAGTTCAAAAGAATGTCTGACGGTGAAATTACGGAGCGGCCGATAACCAAGCCGGAAGACGGACAAGGAGGAACGAAGGATGGAATTACAGATATTGCATGCGATTCAGGGGATCCATCAGGAATGGCTGACAGAGATCCTGCGTTTTTTTACTACGATCGGAGAAAGCGGTCTGGTATGGATCGTCATTGCGATTGTGCTGACATGCATTCCGAAGACCCGGAAATGCGGTCTGACCATGATAATCGCCATGGCAATCACCTATCTTGTGGGAAATTTGTTCCTGAAAAATGTGATCGCGAGACCCCGTCCCTGTGCTGTGGACACCGGTGTGACGCTGAAAATTCCGTTCCCTTCGGAATATTCCTTCCCTTCGGGACACACTTCCAACGGTTTTGCCGGAGCGGTGACCATTTTCAGTTATTATCGTAAGGCGGGTATTTTAAGTCTGCTTATGGCAGCAGTCATTGCCTTTTCCAGACTTTATTTCTTTGTCCACTATCCCACGGATATTCTGGGCGGCATGGTACTGGGAACATTGGATGCAGTACTGGCAGTTTACATAGTAAAACGTCTGGAAGACCGGGCAGATGCGAAGACCGTATCAGACAACGATAAGACGGGACACAGGTAGGAAAAGCAGCACTATAGAAGCAGGAATCTGACAGGAAACGATATGGACAGAAAGGGCAGAAATTTCGATGAACAGCAAAACGTTATGGAATGATAACTGGTATTTTGCAAAAACAGCATTGGGTGTGAATTGGGAAGACAGAACTCTCTGGGAGCGGGAGATGCAGCCGGCAGACTTGCCTCACGACTGGCTGATCTATGATACGAAGAACCTCTATGAAGACAGTATCGGCTGGTATCGGAAGAAATTCGTGTATTCCGCATCCGGAGTAAAGCGTGCAGGCGAAGCGGCGCAGGAGAACTTGCGGGAGCAGTCAAATTCTGTGGCAGGTAATGCCTGCACGACATGTGACGAACGTGTCATTTTGCGCTTCGAGGGTGTTTACATGGATTCTTCCATCTATATAAACGGCGTGTGCCTCGGTGACTGGAAATACGGCTACTCCACCTTTGACTGGGACATTACGGATCATCTGCGTGAAGGTGAAAATGAAGTTGTTCTCCGGGTAACCTTTCAGGCACCCAACAGCAGATGGTACAGCGGTGCCGGAATCTATCGTAATGTCTGGATGATCCGTCTGCCTGAGACACATATTCCGCTGGACGGTATCTATACCTCCTCCGTGGAGACGGAAAACGGCTACGATCTGACCATCGATACGGAACTGGAATGGGGAGCAATCACTGAGAATTATGAACTGGAATATTGCTTGCATTATGCCGGGGACAGTAAAAACTCTGCAGAAACGGAAAACAGGGAGATTTTCCGGGTAAAACAGCCCCTCGCCGGTGGACAGGAGAAGACATCTGTGGCGATTCCTGTGGATAATCCCCGGAAATGGGACATCACAGATCCTTATCTGTATGATCTTACAGTTCGTCTATGCAAACTTCCAATGAACGACGGGGAGAACGGAGCAGGTGAAGCCTTACAGAAGACGGAAATCACACAGGAAGAACATCTTCGCATCGGTTTCCGCACCATGCAATTTGATCCTGCCAGGGGCTTTTTATTAAACGGCAGAAAAGTGCGCCTGAACGGTGCCTGCGATCACCATGACCTCGGAGCACTGGGAGCGGCTTTTCACAAAGAAGCCATGCGCCGGAAATTTGAACTCATGCGTTCCATGGGTGTCAATGCTGTGCGGACTTCCCACAATATGCCCGCTGTGGAACTGATGGAACTGGCGGATGAGATGGGATTTCTGATCGTATCCGAAGCGTTCGATATGTGGGAGATGGCAAAGAATCCTTATGATTATGCCAGATTTTTCAAGGAATGGATGGAGAAGGATGTACGCAGCTGGATCCGCAGAGACCGCAATCATCCTTCCGTTATCATGTGGAGCATTGGCAACGAGATTCCGGATACCCATGCGGATGCCCATGGACAGGAGATCACCCGTAGCCTCCTTGCAGTAGTCAGAAAGTGGGATTACCGGAAGGTGGCACCGGTGACGATCGGTTCCAATTACATGCCCTGGGAAAATGCCCAGAAATGTGCGGATATCGTGAAAGTGGCGGGCTATAACTACGCGGAAAAATATTATGCGGAACACCATGAAAAGCATCCGGACTGGATCATCTACGGAAGTGAGACTTCCTCTGTGGTACAGAGCCGAGGGGTGTATCATTTTCCGCTGGAGAGGGCGAATCTGATCGAAGCGGACGAACAGTGTTCTGCGTTGGGCAACAGTACTACCAGCTGGGCGGCGAAAAATACGGAATACTGTATCACTATGGACAGAGATACCCCTTATTCCTGTGGTCAGTTCATCTGGACAGCCATTGACTATATCGGTGAGCCGACCCCTTATCAGACGAAAAACAGCTATTTCGGACAGATGGATACGGCGGGATTTCCCAAAGACTCCTACTACGTCTTCCGTTCGGAATGGACGGATGGGAAAAAAGATCCCATGATCCATGTATATCCCTACTGGGATTTTAATCCGGGACAGCAGGTGGACGTGCGGATCACCAGCAATGCTCCGGAGGTGGAACTGTTCGTAAACGGAGTGTCACAGGGAAAACAGCAGATCGATCATCAGAAAGGAACGGTATTGCAGCCTTCCTGGAAAGTACCGTATGCGCCCGGCAGTATCTGTGCCGTGGCATATGACGAAACGGGTAGGGAGATAGCCAGACAGGAGAGACATTCCTTCGGCAACACAGATCATTATGTATTAAAAGCAAATAAATCAGCCTTGCATGCTGACGGCGAGGACATGATCTTTGTGGAGATCTCAGCGGAGGACCGGAACGGATATCCTGTGGAAAATGCCTCTGATTATGTGAGAGTGACCGTGGAAGGTGCTGGAAGACTGGTGGGACTGGACAATGGTGACAGCGCCGATTACGATGCCTACAAGGGAACCGTGCGTAAGTTGTTCCAGGGGAAATTACTGGCTATGATCGCAGCAAAAACTACGCCGGGGGAGATTCGTGTGACTGTGGAGGATGCATGGGCAGCCACAGTGAACAGCATGACCAATGAAACCGGCACTGGAACAGCAACGGCAGCTGCCGGGCACCGCACGGCGACAGTGACGTTACAGGCAGTCGAAGCACCGATTCGTCCCGGTGTCTGTGCAACAGAAGAAAACAGAGAATATCCGCCCGCCTTTGTGGATCCCGGATTTGTTCCGGTGCGGAAACTGGAAATGAGCGCTCCCTATATGAGATTGACACCGGAGAAGCCGTATGTATTGCTACATACCCGTATCTATCCCATGGAAGCCACAGACCGTAAGCTTCTCTGGAGCATTACTGACGCTTCCGGTATCCCCAGCCCTGTGGCAAAACTGGAGGAACTGGAAGACGGCGAGAGCATCCGGATCACAGGCGTCAGTGATGGCAGTTTTCAGGTAAGGTGTATGACCTGTAACGGAACAACCAATATTAAAATGATTTCCCAACTTGACTTTGCAGTGGAGGGCATGGGACAGACGTTCCATTCTCCGTATGAGCCGGTGACGGGTATTTCTTATGTCGGAAGTTTTGGCGGAGACGTAAGCCGCGGAGTGGAGAACAGTGCCGGAACGGACAAGGCACAGCCTACCGGACTGGTCTATGAAGCGTTAGACTTTGGTGAATTCGGAAGTGACGAGATCACGCTGTCCATTTTTGCCAACGATAATGATCCCCACCGGATTCAGATATGGAAGGGAGAGCCCGAAGAGAGCGGTTCCGGGACACAGGGAACACTGGTGGGTGAAATAACCTATCAGAAGCCGGGCATCTGGGAAGTCTTCCAGCCGGATACCTTCGTATTGCCCCGGAGATTAAAGGGTGTAACAAAACTGACAATAGTGTCAGAAGATAAAATTTTCCTGAAAGAGTTCCATTTCACCAGACAGGAAAAAGCTTATGCAAGACTGAGTGCTCTCACGGACGGAGTTACCTATGGTGACAGCTTTGTGAGAACCGGGGATGCCGTTGAACAGATCGGCAATAATGTCTCTCTCGAATTTACGGATATGAACTTTGGAGAAGCGGGAACCGATAGCATTGTCATCTGCGGAAGAACTCCTTTACAGCAGAATACGATCCAGCTTAGGTTTACCGATGGAGCTACACAGGTACTTCCCTTCCCGCACAGCGAGGAATATAGGGAACTGCGTTTCCCTCTGGAAAGAGTGACGGGAGAGCAGAATGTGACCTTCGTTTTCCTGCCGGGATGCAATTTTGATTTCAAATGGTTCCGGTTTGAAAAAAGCGGATATGAGGAGTAAGCGATAACTATGAGCAAATGGAACAGAAAAATATGGGCAGCAATACTGGTGGTGGGAATGACAGCGTCTCTGACTGCCTGTGGAGGCAGCAAAGGAGAAAACAGCAATGCGTCTGCTGCCGGTACACAGAATGAGACTGCCACCGTACAGGATGAGAGCGCGGACAGTAACACTGACAGCACCGGCAGTACCACGTCTCTGGTGCAGGGCAACCGGGTACTGCAGATCCCGGACGACAACTACCGTACCTACTATGAGCTTTTCGTATATTCCTTCTATGACAGCGACGGTGATGGCATTGGAGATCTACAGGGCGTACTGGAAAAGCTGGATTACCTGAATGACGGTGATGATACCACAGATATGGATCTGGGAATCAATGGTATCTGGCTCATGCCGGTGATGCCCTCCGTCACCTATCATAAATACGATACCACGGATTATGAGAATATCGATCCGCAGTACGGCACTCTGGAAACATTTCAGGAGTTGCTGACGGCCTGTCATGACCGTGGGATCCGTGTGATCCTGGATCTGGCAATGAATCATTCTTCCAGCAGCCATCCCTGGTTCCAACAGGCTGCGGAGTATCTGAAGAGCCTGCCGGAAGGGGCGGAACCGGATAGTTCCGAATGCCCGTACGTGGATTATTACCATTTTTCCAGAGAATACCAGGGCGGGTATGCACAGTTGGATGGAACGGCCTGGTATTATGAAGCGAGATTCTGGGACGGAATGCCGGATCTGAATCTGGAGAATGAGGCGGTACGCCGGGAATTTGAGCAGATTGCGGATTTCTGGCTGGATATGGGTGTGGATGGCTTCCGACTGGATGCGGTGAAAGAGTATGTTACCGGATCCACAGAGGACAATGTGGAAATTCTAAGCTGGTTCGCGGATTATGTTCATGGCAAAGATCCGGAGAATTATCTGGTGTGTGAATGCTGGACGGATCAGAATACCTATGCCAAATATTATGAGAGCGGCGTGGACAGCATGTTTGATTTTGCTTTTGCCGACAAGTCCGGTATCATTGCCAATGTGATGAACGGTAAGGCATCGGCAACATCTTATGCAAAGAATCTGGAAACAGAGCAGGGCATGTATGCGCAGTACAATCCGGATTATATCAATGCTCCCTTCTACACCAATCATGATATGGGACGCAGTGCAGGCTACTATGCCGGGGAGAATAGCGAAGCTCAGACGAAAATGGGCAATGCCCTTAATCTCTTAATGAATGGCAATGTATTCCTCTATTATGGGGAAGAACTGGGCATGAAGGGCTCCGGCAAAGACGAGAACAAACGGGCCCCCATGTACTGGAGCAAGGACGGCAATGCGGAAGGCATGTGTAAGGGCCCGGCAGATATGGATGATTTCCGGATGAAATTTGACAGTCTGGAAGAACAGCAGGAGGATCCCGATTCCATCTATAATTATGTGAAACAGGTGATCCGTGTCCGCAACCAGAACCCGGTGATCGCCAGAGGCACCACCGCTTATCTGGAGCAGTATTCCGGTGAACAATGCTTTGCCCTGACAAGAAGCTATGAAGGCAGTAATTTATTATTGTTGGGAAATACCTCTGCGGAGGCTGTGAGCGTGGATCTGACCGGACTTACCGTAGGAGGCACCACAGCGGAGGAACTGGTACTGCTGGGGGAACTTTATACCGGAGAAGAGACCGCGGAGCGTGCCGGTACTGTAGTTACGCTTCCGGCTTATTCGATCCTGATCCTGGGAGAAGAATAAGACGAGCAAAACAGAATACAGGAACAAAAACAGGTCTGTGGGCGAACCCTACAGACCTGTATGCTTTCTTACAAAATCTTCAAATTCGTTTACCGGTAACGGCTTCGAGAAGTAGTAACCCTGAATATCATCACAGTGAAGATTCTTCAGAAACTCTACCTGATCCGAAGTTTCTACACCCTCTGCGGTAATGGTCATACCGAAGCTCTGCAGCAGCTGCGTGATATGCAACAGCAGCTTTTCACCGTTCCGGTCACCAATGTAATCGATCAGACTCTTATCCAGCTTGATCGTATCGAAATGCATGACATTCAGCGAAGACAGAGAAGAATATCCGCTTCCGAAATCATCCAGCAGTAGAGTAAATCCCGCTTCATGGAACTGCTCGATCAGGGAGGAGATATCACTGTTATTAATGGTAGCGCTCTCGGTGATCTCCAGCGGAACATATTTCGGATCCAGCTGGAAAGAATTCAAAATCTCCCGGTACTTATCTACCACATTGTTGTAGTACAGGCTGACTCTGGAAATATTTACAGAAATCGGATACAATTTTGCTCCAGCCTGCAGCCATCTCTGCTGTTGTGCGCACACCGTGCGGAACACATATTCATCCAGCGTTGTGATATTACCGTTTTTCTCAAATAATGGAATGAACTTGCCGGGAGAGAGCATGGTGCCGTCGGGGCGCTTCCAACGGATCAGAGCTTCCGCGCCCAGAATGTTTCCGGTGACGGGGTCTACTTTCGGCTGATACCACAGCTGGAATTCTCCGTTCTTCAGGGCATCTTCGAAGACATCTTCCATCAGACGATCCTCGGAGAGCTGTTTGATATCCAGCTCATCATAAAAAGCATAATGTCTGGTACGTTTTCCTTTTATCGGATACTTGGCCTGTACAGCCTTGCCGTAATTCTGTTCGATTTCCTTATGATCGGCGGTCTCATAGATGCCGCACAGTGGGAACAGTTTCGGAATATTAAGCTTTGTGGACAAATTGGAAATATCCTGACACAGGCACTCCAATCTGGGTTCTAAGGTACACCGGTCATTATCCCGCAGGAACAGGATGAACCGGTCTGCATTGATGTGGGCAGAAAATTCACCCAGATGTGTACCGGTTTGCAGGAGCTTCCATACTTCTGACAGTGTTTCGTCACCCTTGGCCACACCACAGGTATTATTGATCAGCTTGAAATCCTGAAGATCCAGGGCAACATAGAAGCCACAGTCTCCGTTGCAGTGGGATAATTTCTCCTTGAAGCAGGCAAAATTATCACCATTCGTCAGAGGATCCACATAGGCCAGACGATATAACTGTCTGCGCTGTATCCGGATACTGTGCACAAAAGCAAAAGTACCGCATCCGGCAATCACAATGATCAGCAGGATCAGCAGCCGAACCTGAAGCAATATCGGGGCAGAACGACTGGAAAGTACCTGATCGGGAACAATAGTCAGGACGAACCACTGCCTGTCGCTGCGGAGATTGTCCATTGCTGCCGCATAGTAATAATACTTCTGGCTGTCTCCGTAGAAATGACCACCGCTGGAAGAAGAACTCTGAAGCAGCGTATGCAGATCCTGCAAGGGCTGGTCGTTACGGGCATCCTGAGTCAGATAATCGGATATCCGGTCGGCTTCCTGCAGGGAAGCCGGTGCATTGGAAGATGTGGCGATCAGGTCACCGTCCTGATTTACCAGACAACTGAATCCTTGATTATTAAAGGATTGCACGCCTAAAATTTCTTCAAAATGCTGGTTCCGATAGGTGGCAAATAAAACACCGATAATGGAATCACTCTGATCATACACAGGAATGCTGAATACATTGATGGGTTCCGGAGTACCGAGGCGATCCTGGAGGGTATTGGTAATACCAGGAAGTCCCTGCATACCATCCTTAAAAAAATCTCTGCTGGACAGATCCTGTACATAGCCATCGGTGGTTATCACCTGACCGTCCGGTGAGACGAAACCGATCCGTTTAAACTCATAGGTGGAGATAAAAGATCCCAACTGTGCAGCAATGGATTTTGCATTGACTGCATCCGGGGAAACGCTGATCGCATCGGCAAGGCTGTATAATAAGTTGAAGTTTTCACGGAGCTCCTGTTGTACGATCAGGGCGTTCTGCGTGGCAACATCCCGGAGAGTGGACTGTACTTCTTCCTCTGTATCCTGTGTGATCTGGGCAGAACTCCACATAACTGTGGAAATTACCAGCACCAGAGCAATGCTCAGAATGATCAAGGCCTGTTTTGGTAATTTATCCTCTTATGTATGTTATAAAAATTACCTTATATAATATACCATTATACACATTTACGATTGCATGGCAACAAAAACTGCATTGACAGTCCGGATTTCCTGTGCTACTGTAAGAATACGCAAATGCAATGAGGAAGAGAGTATTTATCATAGAAGTTTTACAGAGAACATTCCGTAAGGCTGAGAGGAATGGAACGGACAGATAGAGAAGATGGCTTCTGAGCGGCGCACCGAACGGATACCGGGGAGAATAGGAACGGTAGAAGCAAGGCTGCGACAGGATCCGCCTGTTACAGCGGATAGGGTTACGGACCCGAAGAGGTCTGTACTGTGAGGTACAGACGAAGAGAAGTGGTAACACGAGATAACGCTCGTCTTCTTGAAGAACATAAGGTTCTTTGAGGAGACTTTTTTAATGCCAACAAGGTCACAAGACAGAAATTACGATGTGCTTGCACGAGAGTAATTTTCTGTCTTGATGACCTGCCCCGATATGAGCATAGAAGAGAGGCGTAAGCCTTTCGATATGCGAATGGCGGGTAGGATTGCGGGAGCGCAAAGCGCGGAGCAATCCGTGTGGCATTAGATAGTGTTATAGGAGTAGAAAAGGAGAACAGACACAATGGAAAGCAAAGGAAAATATTATCTTACCACAGCGATTGCCTATACATCTGCGAAGCCTCATATCGGCAACAACTACGAGATCGTACTGGCTGACAGCATCGCACGTTTCAAGAGAAAGGAGGGCTATGATGTCTTCTTCCAGACCGGTACTGACGAGCATGGACAGAAGATCGAACTGAAGGCTGAGGCAGCCGGCATCACACCCAAGGAGCATGTGGACAAGATCGCCGGTGTGATCCGCGGACTGTGTGATCTGCTGAACATTTCCTATGATAAGTTCATCCGTACCACGGATGAGGATCATGAGAAGCAGGTACAGAAGATCTTCAAGCGTCTCTATGATCAGGGAGATATTTACAAGGGGGCCTATGAGGGAATGTACTGTACCCCATGTGAATCTTTCTGGACGGAGTCCCAGCTGGTAGACGGCAAGTGTCCGGACTGCGGCGGTGTCGTAAAGCCTGCCAAGGAGGAGGCTTATTTCTTCCGCATGAGCAAGTATGCAGACAAACTGATCAAGCACATTAATGAGCATCCCGAGTTCATTCAGCCCGTTTCCCGTAAGAACGAGATGATGAACAACTTCCTGCTCCCCGGACTGCAGGATCTGTGCGTATCCCGTACTTCCTTCACCTGGGGGATTCCGGTGACCTTCGATCCCAAGCATGTCATCTATGTATGGCTGGATGCGCTGACCAACTACATCACCGGTATCGGCTACGATGCAGACGGCAACAGCACCGAACAGTATAAGAAGCTGTGGCCCGCAGACCTGCACCTGATCGGCAAGGATATCATCCGGTTCCATACGATCTACTGGCCTATTTTCCTGATGGCACTGGGCGAGCCTCTGCCGAAGCAGGTATTCGGACATCCCTGGCTTCTTATGGGCGGTGGCAAGATGAGCAAATCCAAGGGAAATGTGGTCTATGCGGATGATCTGGTAGATTATTTCGGCGTAGATGCAGTACGTTACTATGTACTGCATGAGATGCCTTTTGAAAATGACGGTAATCTGACCTGGGAACTGGTAGCAGAGCGTACCAATTCCGATCTGGCCAACACCCTGGGCAACCTGGTGAACCGTACCATTTCCATGAGCAACAAGTATTTTGGCGGTGTAGTAGAGAATAGGAATGTACAGCTGACCGAGAACGATGCAGCAGTGGATGCCGATCTGAAACAGACTGTGACCGGCACTTATGCAAAAGTAGTAGCCAAAATGGAAGAACTGCGAGTAGCAGATGCCCTGACCGAGATCTTCGGCATCTTCAAACGCTGTAATAAATACATCGATGAGACCGAACCCTGGGTACTGGCCAAGGACGAAGCCAAGGCAGATCGTCTGGCTACCGTTCTGTACAATCTGGTGGAAGGTATTATCATTGGCGCATCCCTGTTAGAGCCTTATATGCCCGAAACCGCAGAGAAGATCGCAAAACAGCTGAATACCTCCCTGCGTGACTTTGATCAGTTAGAGCAGTTCGGCCTGTATGAGAGCGGCAACAGGGTGACAGATCAGCCTGAGATCCTCTTCGCCCGTCTGGATATGAAGGATGTAGCAAAAAAAGAGGCAGAGCTGGAAGAAGCCATGATCAAGGCAGCAACGGAGCATGAAGCGGAAGAGGCAAATGCCGAGGCAGAAAAGGCAGAGCAGGAAGCCATCGATATTGAGCCCAAGACAGAGATCGAATATGACGACTTCGCAAAAATGCAGTTCCAGGTAGGTGAGATCATTTCCTGTGAGGCAGTGCCCAAGTCCAAGAAGCTGCTGTGCAGCCAGGTGAAGATCGGCAGCCAGGTACGTCAGATCGTCTCCGGTATCAAAGCACATTACAGCCCGGAGGAAATGGTGGGCAAGAAGGTTATGGTACTGGTGAACCTGAAGCCTGCGAAACTGGCAGGAGTAATGTCCGAGGGCATGATCCTGTGCGCAGAAGATGCGGAAGGCAATCTGGCTCTGGTCACCCCGGAGAAGAATATGCCTGCCGGAGCAGAGATCTGTTAAATAGTATATGACAACGCAACTTTACGAATGAGGCGGGATGAACTGTTACTATTTTACAAAAAAAGCAATATAGGGCTTAAAATTTTATAAGAAATGATATATAATGAATAGGATGCCAAAGCAGATGATTGTA
>OHQY01000195.1_pt1 | contig 17158 bp, 10 predicted proteins | sample 1578311 | NCBI WGS metagenome assembly OHQY01 (sample SAMEA3879545, study PRJEB24766) | human gut metagenome | biome: human-associated habitat; feature: feces | place: USA | collected 1985/1987 | reverse complement strand
CGGGTGTTCGGCTCGTAGAATTTCTTGCCTTTGAGCGTTTCGGGCATGAACTCCAGCTCGGCGAATCCGCCGTAGTCGTGGGCGTATTTATAGCCTTTGCCGTATCCTGCCTGATCCATCAGCTTGGTCGGAGCGTTGCGCAGGTGCAGGGGTACCGGGCGGTTGGTCGTATCGTGTTCGACGAAGGAGAGCGCCTGGTTGATGGCCATGTAGGCCGATTTGCTCTTGGGCGAGGTGGCCAGGTAGATCGTGGTTTCGGCCAGCGTGATGCGGGCTTCGGGCATGCCGATCTTGTGTACCGTGTCGAAACAGGCGTTGGCCAGCAGCAGGGCGTTGGGATTGGCCAGGCTGATGTCTTCCGAGGCCAGGATCACCAACCGGCGGGCGATGAAGCGCGGCTCCTCGCCTCCGGCCAGCATGCGGGCCAGGTAGTAGATCGCTGCGTTGGGATCGCTGCCCCGCACCGATTTGATGAAGGCCGAGATCACGTCGTAGTGCTGTTCGCCGTTCTTGTCGTAGAGGGCGATGTTCTGTTGCAGACAGTCGGTGACGTATTGGTTAGTGATCGTTACTTTACCGTTTGCGGCACCCGTGATGATGTCCAGAATGTTGAGCAGCTTGCGGGCGTCGCCGCCCGAGAAACGGAACAGCGCTTCGGTTTCCTGCACCTCGATCTCCCGGGTTTTGAGCTCCGGATCGGTGGCGAGGGCCCGGTCGAGGAGGGTTTGCAGCTCCCCGTCGGTCATCGGCTGGAGGATATAGACCTGGCAGCGGCTCAACAGCGGTGAAATCACCTCGAACGAGGGATTTTCGGTCGTGGCTCCGATCAGCGTCACCACGCCCTGTTCGACAGCACCCAGCAGCGAGTCCTGCTGCGACTTGTTGAAGCGGTGGATTTCGTCGATGAACAGGATCGGCGGTTTGGAGTCGAAGAATTTCTGCTTGCGGGCCGATTCCAACACCTCGCGCACCTCCTTGACGCCCGACGTGACGGCCGACAGGGTGTAGAACGGGCGTTTGAGAGTCGTGGCAACGATCTTGGCCAGCGTAGTTTTTCCCACGCCCGGCGGACCCCAGAGGATGAACGAGGGGACATTGCCCGTTTCGAGGAACTTGCGGAATACGCCGTTCTGCCCGACCAGGTGGGCCTGTCCGATATATTCATCGAGCGTACGGGGACGCAGTCGTTCGGCGAGGGGAATGGACATGGAAAGCATTTTTTGTCGCTCAAATGTACTGAAAATTTTTGTTTTCGGCAACGGCCGGACTGAATGCGGTCCGAAAGAGCGGATGCGTAGAACCGCTGCCGTCCGGTTCGGGGATTCGCAGCGGGGAGATCGTGTCCTGGCCGGATTCCGTTTTTACGTCGTGCTTCACGCTTGTTCTGCGGTCGCAGTTCCCGAAGCGACGCGCACTATTGTATATTTCGAAAAGCCGCTATATGTACTGTACATATTGATACACACGGAAAAGTGTAAGTCTGTTCCCGAATCGTGAACGTAGGAAATTCATTTTGGCGGAGAATAGGCAGACATCTTCTCGCGTCGTATCCGTATTCTGCGGGTATAGGCGCGGGGCTGTCGCTTATTTCACGCCAAAAGGTACTCCTACGACCTGCGATTCTGAAATGGGCTTCGGTGCCACGCTTTTCTTTTTATTACCAGTCGTCGGGGTACGGACGATACAATCTTAAATTTTATGGATAATATTACGAAGCAGAATGGAAATGAAGTCGGCAGACATCAGGTCGAAGGGCAGACGATCATTATCAATCAGCAGGAGCGGAGAAGCACGAACGGACTGGGAACCGCCGGTTTTATTCTGGCCTTGTTGGGTTTGATTTTCAGCTGGGTTCCGGGGCTCGGCTGGGTATTGTGGGCCTTGGGTTTGATTTTTTCATTCGTGGGAATTTTCAGAACTCCCCGCGGCTTGGCGATCGCCGGGCTTGTCATATCGTGTATCGCGTTGATCGTTTTGATTATCTTGGTGAGTGCGATCGCTTCCCTGGTGTAATCATTTCAGTTGGTATGAAGAAAGAGTATCCTTCTGTTCAGGATACTCTTTCTTGTATTGGCGATACTTGAAGCTTTAATATCTCCGGTTTTTCAATTCCGGATACAGTTTGTCGAACGGCGAAAGATCGCTCTAATCCGGTGCATCGAGCATTATGTTGCAGCCATCGTTGTTCTTCGGAGAAGCCTTGAATTCCGTGTAACTGTCTGGCTAAAGGAGCTATTTGCGCAGTTTGTCCTGCCGTTCGCGCTCCTTGCGGCGCATCGAGCGATAGCTGTTTCCCATCAGCGCCAGAAGCAGCAGCACCGTGACCCAGGCGCGGACTTTGTCGCCCGTGGCCGCAGTACCGCATGTATAGACGGTGATGAGCATTGCCAAACTGCATGCTAAAAGGATCATGCAGAACCTGAGCAGCCGCCGAAGCGATCTTACAGAGGCCATACGAGATCTTGTTTTGGTTTATTCTTCCGGTTTTACCAATTGAATGTGTAACTCGTCGAGCTGCGCCTGGTCGATATAGCCCGGTGCGTCGAGCATCATGTCGCGGCCGTTGTTGTTTTTCGGGAAGGCGATGTAGTCGCGGATCGACTCCGAGCCGCCGAACAAAGAGCACAGACGGTCGAAACCGAACGCAAGGCCGCCGTGAGGGGGCGCGCCGAACTTGAAGGCGTCCATCAGGAAGCCGAAGCGCACCTGAGCCTCTTCGGCCGTGAAGCCCAGCACCTCGAACATTTTGGCCTGCAGTTTCGAGTCGTGGATACGGATCGAGCCGCCGCCGATCTCGGTGCCGTTGCAGACGAAGTCGTAGGCGTTGGCCCGCACGCGACCGGGGTCGCTGTCCAGGTATTGTACGTCTTCGAGCTTGGGCGAGGTGAACGGATGGTGCACGGCGTAGTAACGCTGGGTCTCGTCGTCCCACTCGAACAGCGGGAAGTCGATGACCCACAGCGGAGCGAACTTCTTCGGGTCGCGCAGGCCCAGCTGCTGAGCGACCTCCAGACGCAGGGCGCAGAGCTGGGTGAGGGTCTTGAATTTCTTGCCGCAGAGGATTAGCACCAGGTCGCCGGCTTTTGCGCCCGCGCGTTCGGCCATCGCCCGCACCTGCTCGGGCGAGTAGAATTTATCGACGGACGACTTGACGTTGCCGTCCGCTTCGACGCGGATCCAGACGAGTCCCTTGGCACCGATCTGCTGGCGTTTGACGAACTCCGTGAGGGCGTCGATCTGTTTGCGGGTGTAGCCGGCGCAGCCCGTCGCGGCGAAGCCGGTGACGTACTCCGCGTCGTCGAAAACCGCGAAGCCGTGACCTTGGGCCAGGTCCGTCAGATCGGCGAACTCCATACCGAAGCGCAGGTCGGGTTTGTCCGAGCCGTATTTCTCCATCGCTTCGATCCAGGGCATGCGGCGCAGCGGCTCCGTAAGTTCGATGCCCATCACTTCGCGGAACATGTGCTTGGCCCAGCGCTCGAAGATTTCGAGCACGTCCTCCTGCTCGACGAACGACATTTCGCAGTCGATCTGCGTGAATTCGGGCTGGCGGTCGGCCCGAAGGTCTTCGTCGCGGAAACAGCGCACGATCTGGAAGTATTTGTCGTAGCCGGCGACCATCAGCAGCTGCTTGAGGGTCTGGGGCGACTGGGGCAGGGCGTAGAATTGGTTGGGGCTCATGCGGCTCGGCACGACGAAGTCGCGGGCGCCTTCGGGCGTGGAATTGACCAGGTAGGGGGTTTCGATCTCCAGGAAACCTTCGTCGCTCAGGAAGCGGCGAATCTCCTGGGCCATCTTGTGACGCAGGATCATGTTGCGCTGCAGGGGAGGACGGCGCAGGTCGAGGTAGCGGTATTTCATACGCAGGTCGTCGCCGCCGTCCGAGTTCTCCTCGATGGTGAACGGGGGCACTTCGGCCTCGTGCAGCACCACGAGCTTCGAGGCGACGACTTCGATGTCGCCCGTAGGCATCTTCGGGTTCTTGGACGAACGCTCCACCACGCGGCCTTCGACCTGAAGGACGTATTCGCGGCCCAGTCCGTCGGCCACGGTCTTGACATCGGCCGGAGAGTGCTCTTCGACGACGATCTGGGTGATGCCGTAACGGTCCCGCAGGTCGATGAAGGTCATCGCGCCGAGGTTGCGGACTTTCTGTACCCAGCCGGCCAGCGTGACCGTTTCGTTTACATTTGCGGCACGCAACTGGCCGCAGGTATGGGTTCTGTACATGGTCGTATCTGTATTTTTCGTTATTGTCGTTTTGCGATTCACAAAGGTAGTGAAAACGGGGTGGAATCCAACAATCCCGCCTGGCGGGTTTCACCGGGTGTCATCTACTGTCTGCAAAGGTAGGAAAATGAGTGCAGAATGGAACAAACTCGTCCGTTTTTTTATAAGGGCCTCATCTCTTTTGTAAAAAAGGTCGGAAACGGAAACGAAATTCCGGCTGTAAAACGGGATAAAAAACGCAGGGACGCCGAATTCTCCGCTAAATTATTAATTTTGCCGAAAAACCGAAACGATGGAACAGCAGCAACCCGATGAAAAATTCATGCGCCTGGCACTAAACGAGGCGGAAAAAGCGTTAGAAGAGCAGGAAGTACCCATCGGTGCCGTGGTGGTCGCGGACGGACGTATCGTCGGCCGGGGGCACAACCTGGTCGAAACCTTGGCGGACGCTACGGCTCATGCGGAAATGCAGGCCCTGACAGCCGCAGCCTCGACCGTTGGAGGCAAATACTTGTCCGAATGTACGTTGTATGTGACGGTCGAGCCTTGCATCATGTGTGCGGGGGCGATTGCGTGGAGCCAGGTGGGGCGGGTGGTCTATGGCGCCGACGATCCGAAGCGTGGCTATCGCCGCTATTCGGAGCAGGTGTTTCCGCCCCGAACGACGGTGACGCGGGGGGTATTGGCCGAGGAGTGCGAGAGGCTCGTCCGTTCGTTCTTCGCCGCGTTGAGAAGGTGATTTTTGGAAAGTGCCGAAAAAAAACTAAATTTGCATTCCCTGCTTTCCGGCAGGAGTTTCGACGGATGGTTGCGACCTACAGAACGGGGCGATATTTCCGATGGGTTTGCAGGGAATGGTGATAAAAATGGACGGAACCTATTTTAACCTATAATTTATACAATATTTATGAAAAAACTTTTGATTTCCGCGCTTGCCCTGTTCGTTGTGGGGTCTGTGGCTGCGCAGGAAGGATTGGGCGAAACTTACAATAAGGCTGTCGCCGCTTACAATTCGAAGGATTTTGCATCCGCAGCTACGGCTTTCGAAACGCTTATCGATCAGGGGCTCGATTCCGAGGATCTCGATGTCCAGAGTTGGGTTGCAACGGCCAAGAAGAGTGTGCCGGTGTGCTATTTCCAAATGGGTCTTACGGCTGCTAAGGGAAATGATTTCAACACGGCGGTCGAGAATCTTACCAAGTCGGCCAATAAGGCGGCTCTTTACGGTGAGTTGCAGCAGGAGCGTATGTCGAATATGTTGATGGCGAAGATATATCTGATGTGGGGCGGAAAGCCTTTCAACGAAAAGAACTACGCCGAGGCTGCTGAAATTTTCGCCAAAGGTTATGCCGCCGATCCGAAAAATATGGAGATGGCCAACTTCTTGGGCATTTGCTATTGCGAGCTGGGCGACTTCCAGAAAGGTTTGGTTATTTTCAACGAAATCGCTTCTCAGGACAACCCCAAATATGCGGAGGATGTCGTGAAGGCAAAGGAGAACATCAAGCTCTATACCAATAACCGTATTGCCAAGTTGCAGGGCGAGAATGATTTCGACGGTATTATCGCCGTTGCCGACGAGATGCTGACCGTGAATCCGCAGGATGCGCTGGCCCAGAAGATTCGTTTGCAGGCACTCTTCGACAAGAAGGATTATGCCGGCGTGATCGCTTCGGCCGAGGAGGCTGCTGCCGTGCAGACCGACGAAGAGGAGCGCAGCGACGTTTATTTCATTTTGGGTGCAGCTTACAATGCCCGCACGATGCCCCAGCAGGCGATCGACGCCCTTTCGAAAGTAACGGCCGGTGCGAATGTGGCTGCGGCACAGAAAACGGTGGCACAGCTTAAGGAGAACGCAGCCAAAGCGAACAGTTAGCGGGGTATTCCTGTTTTTGAAATGCGGGGCAGACTTTTTCGGAAGTCTGCCCCGTTTTATTCGAAAGGGCTTTGACTTCCGGGATACACGCGGGGGCGGTTCAGCGGATGGTTTTGCGCTTTATCGCGGCGGGTCGGCTGTCGGGCCGATTCAGGAGGAGCGGGAGCCTTTGTGCCGCAAGTCGGGGCGATGGCGGTGGTGAGCCGGCCGGTCGGGTTCCGGTTTTCCTGTCTTTTCGTACGGAAGGTTTCCCGAACAGCCTGCGGACAATATCCGGAGAGGTTTCGTGTCGGTTTGCTGTCTGCCTCTCCGTCCAATGGCGGGCCCTACTCTTCGTTCTTTTCCTGGTTTATCCGCACGTTTTGCTGGATGCGCCGCAGTCCGCTGCGTGCGAGAGGTGTATTGCCGAACCGCAGGAGAAACTCCTCTTCGCTCATTGCGAGCCACTCCCGATCCGAAATCGTCAGCGGGTCGAACAGGGGATCGAAATGCGGCGAGCGGTGCATGGGGGCTTTTTGGTTGTGGGGACAGCAGCTCTGGCAGCGATCGCAGCCGAAGATCCATCCGTCGAGGTCGGGCAGGGCGCTGTCGGACTCCTTTTCGATCGTACGACAGGAGATGCAACGGTTCGTGTCGATCACCTTGGGCGCGACGATGGCTCCCGTCGGACAACTGTCCAGGCAGTTCCGGCAGCGGCCGCAACGGGCTCCTGCGAACGGGGCATCGTACTGGTCGGACGGCAGGGTAAGTACCAACTCGCCCAGCAGGACATAGGAGCCGTATTGGGGCGTGAGCAGCAGGGATTGCCGCCCGATCCAGCCCAGACCCGCTTCGACGGCCAGTTGTTTTTCCAGCAGCGGAGCCGTATCGACGAACGTGCGGCCCGTGAGCCCGGGGTATTGCCGGCGCAGGGCTTCGAGCATCGTGCCCAGCATCCTCTTTAGGACGGGGTGGTAGTCGCGGCTGCGGGCGTAGGAGGCGATTTTTGTGCGGCACCCGGGCGGATAGCCTTCGCCCAGCGGGTTCTTGTAGCTCACGGCGCAGACCACGACCGTCTGCGCCCCTTCGACCAAGTGTCGGACGTCGAAACGTTTGTCGAGGTTGCGTTCGAGGTATTCCAGCGAGGAACCGTAGCCTTTGGCGAGCCATTCGCGGAAGTAGGATTCGTTCTCCGCAAGATGCTTGCAGGGCGTGATTCCGCAGAGGTCGAAGCCTGCATTCTCGGCAAGTTTTTTGATGTATTGACCAGAGATCATGGCGATAATTCGGCTCAAAAATAGTGTATTTACGGCAAATAATAGTAAATTTGCCCCGAGTATATTCTCATTTTAATTCGAAAGAAAATGACTATCCATACACTTTACGAACTGGTTCAGCACAGTGTAAAGAGTTTTGCATCGAAAGTCGCTTTTGCCATGTACGGCGGGGAGGAGCTCTCCTATGCCGAGGTGGGAACCCGCGTCAAACACGTGCAGGACCTTTTGATCGGAGCCGGTTTGAAAGCGGGCGACAAGGTGGCGCTGTTGAGCAGCAACATGCCCAACTGGTGCGTTTCGTACCTGGCCGTCACCTCTGCCGGCATGGTCGCCGTGCCGATCCTGCCCGATTTCTCGACCGAAGAGCTGGAGATGATTATCGCCCACTCCGAGGCCAAGGCGCTGATGGTTTCCGACAAGCTCTTCGCTAAATTGGCGAAGTCCACGATCGAATCCCTCCATATCGTGATTCGTACCAAGAATCTGGGCGTGATCGCCTCCCGTCCTGCGGCGGAGAAAGGGGCGGTCGGAATTCCGAATCCCGAAGACCTCGCGGTCATCATCTATACCTCGGGTACGACGTCGCGTCCCAAGGGCGTGATGCTCTCCCACGCGAATCTCTGTGCGCAGATTTCCATGAGCGCCGCCATTTTCCCGATCTTTCCCGACGATACGTTTCTCTCGGTGCTGCCGTTGGCGCACACCTACGAGTGCTCGATAGGTATGATCTATCCTTTCTCGATGGGGGCCCGGGTCGTTTACCTGGATCGTCCGCCTACGGCCTCGGTTCTGATGCCGACGCTTGCCGAGGTACGGCCTTCGGTGATGCTCATCGTGCCGCTGATTATCGAAAAGATTTATCGTCATCAGATTCTCGCCAAGTTTACCTCCAGCGGATTCTGGCGTGCGCTCTACAAGATCGATTTCATGCGCCGTTATCTGCATCGTGTCGCGGGTAAGAAGTTGATGAAGGTCTTCGGCGGGCGGCTGCGCTTCCTCGGTATCGGGGGTGCGAAGCTGGACGGCGGCGCCGAGAAGTTCCTGCTCGAAGCCCGTTTTCCGTACGCTATCGGCTATGGTTTGACGGAGACGGCACCCCTGTTGGCCGGTGCGGCTCCCTCGCAGGTGCGCCTGGGTTCGACCGGGCCTGCCGCGCCGGGCGTCGAGCTGCGGTTGGAGAACGTCAATCCCGAAACCCGCCAGGGCGAGATCGTTGCCAAGACGCCGAGCGCCATGATCGGTTACTATAAGAACCCCGACGCTACGAAGGAGGTCTTCACCGAGGACGGATGGTTCCGTACCGGAGATTTGGGCGAATTTTCGGCCGACGGGTGGCTTTACATCAAGGGTCGGCTGAAGAATATGATCGTCGGTCCCAGTGGTGAGAATATCTATCCCGAGGATATCGAGAGCGTCCTCAATTCGCACGTCTGCGTCGCCGATTCGGTGGTTACCGAGCACGAAGGCCGCCTGGTGGCGCTCGTGCATTTCAATACCGACGCTCTCGAAGCCAAGTTCGACGGCTGGAAGGAGGATTTCGAGAATTGGAAGGAGAATCTCAAGAAGGAGGTCGTCGATTATGTGAATTCCAAGGTCAATCGTTTCTCGCGTATCTCCGAGGTCGTGGAGGAGAAGCAGGAGTTCGTCAAGACTCCGACGCAGAAGATCCGACGTTTCCTCTATACCAAGCGCAACCCTCACCAGAAACACGAAATGTCCAAACGATAGGGGTGTGTATGCAGTTATGATTCAGGCGCAGATTTCGGTTTGCGCCTGAATCTTTTTTCGGACGGTCGGGTTGCTTCCCGATTGTTTCCTTTGGTCGGAGCTCGTCCCGACTTTCCGATAGAGCTGAGCTGTGTCTGTGTCGGGGCAGTGCGGACCGGATGCCGCTGTTTCGGTTCCGTATGCTCGTCCGTGTCTGTTGCCTCCGGCGGAATGTGCAGCGGTCGAGGTTTTACCGGAGCGTCTGTTTTTCGGATCCCGATTTGTACGGCACACCGCCGCTTCGCGTTGTCCGGTTTTTCGGGAGGAGGGATTTCTTGCGGTGTGGACTTCGCAAATTATAATTTGAGGGTTGCGGGGACGCAGAGAGCGTTGTTAAAATAAAATCGGAAAAGACGCACGGGTCTTTTCCGATTTCGTTGTATGGATTGTTCGCAGTCGGCAGGACGGATTTTTTCCCGGATCATTCGGGAATTTGCACCGAGTCCGACGGTGTGGACAGATCGGGATGGATCAACTCGTTTTCATAAATGCCCAGCGTGCGGTAGTAGTCGTTGAGCTGGGCCAGCACGTCTTGGCGTCCCATGTAGGCCGCCAGGTAGTAGAGCCGGTCGAGCGATTGCATCTTGTCGATAATCGTCTGGGTAACCATGTCACCCTGAATGCCTTGGAAATCGAGGTAATAGTCGATGTATTGCATCAGGTTGCGAGCATAGCTCATCAGCAGGCTGTCACCCTTGTCCGGGGCACCGGCCATGTAGTAGCCTTCGATGAAGGGGAACGTGTTGGCGTCGGTGTAGCGGATCTGTTGGGGCGGCAGTTTTTCGAGTCCCATGTCGAGCAGCCGGATCGCCTGTATCGAATCCCCACGGAAAACATACTCCTTGGCTGCACGGGCGAAGGATTCACGGGCTTTCGAGGCGCTGAGATTGTATTGGATGAAATAGTCCGCATAAGTACGGGGATCGGCGATGTTGCCGTAGCGGAATGTTTCGGTCAGCAGCGGCGTTATGTAATCCGGATCGATGCGGCCGATCTCGTGCACCGACCGATTGGGGGTGTAGATCGGCACCAGGCGGTAGGAGTAGCCGTCGAACTGGAGGTAGTTGAGCAGTCCGAGCGACTGCAGAATGTAAACCTGTGTGAAGTGGATCGGACGCTTCCAGTCGAAATGGGCCAGCATGTCGAGCAGCATCATCTCGCTCTTGTCGATCGTCCGTTTGGGCAGTTCCAGGTAGATCGTATCGACCATCAGGTCGCGGTCGGACTCCTTGACAATGCCCGAAGCGATCGCGTTGTCCTTGTTTACTGGCAGCGCGAAGCGGTTGTTCGGCAGGTAATCGACCAAGTGTCCATCGCCCAGATCGTATTTGGTACGCGGATCTTCGCTGCGGATGAAGTCGATGGCCTCTTTCAGTTCCAGCGGACGGTCCACGACGTTGAATATGGGAATTATGTCGTTGGTATAAGTGTATTTGCTGCGCGGCAACGTGAAGGGGACGCCGGGCGCATCGTTGGCTTTGGTTTTCATCTCGTCGATGTACCATTCGGCGCCCAGGTAACTCGTGTTCATGATCCGCACGTCCGGGCGCACGCCGTCCACCTCCTGATTGAACCACAGGGGAAAGGTGTCGTTGTCGCCGTAGTTGATGATGATGGCATTGGGCAGTACCGATTGCAAGTAGTTCCAGCCGATGTCGCGGGCCATCGTGCGGTGCGAACGGTCGTGATCGTCCCAGTTCTGGGCCGCGAGAATGCCCGGTACGACCATGCAGACGACCGTAGCGGCTATGGGAGCCATGAGGCCCTTGCGTCGGGTGGCCCAGACGATCAGGTCGCACACGGCGAGTACGCCCAGGCCGATCCAGATGCAGAAGGCGTAGAACGAACCCGCATAAACATAGTCGCGTTCGCGCGGTTCGTTGGGCGAGGTGTTGAAATAAACCACCAGCGCGATGCCCATCATCATCTGTGCCGTCGCCTTTGTGCTCTGTTGCTTTACGTCCATCAGCAATCTGACGCTGGTGGCGGCCGGTGTGGTCATCGCGCTGGTCTGGATGGGGGTGAGCGAACATGGCCATGCTTGAGACCCTCGTTCAGCTCTTCGCCGCGTTTGCGAAGATCGGCTTCACCAGCTTCGGCGGCACCTCTATGATCCCCCTCATCATGGATGAAATGTCCTCCCACGGCTGGATGACGGACGCCGATCTGACGAACCTCATCGCCATCGCCGAGATGACCCCCGGCTCTCTGGGCGTCAATGCCGCCACCTTTGCAGGCACCAAGACCGCCGGGATGCCGGGCGGCGTCTTCGCGGTCCTGGGCGTTCTCAGCCCCACCCTGACGCTGACGCTTCTGGCGGCGGCGTTCTTCCAGAAGTTCCGCACCAGCAAGGTGATGAGCTATATCATGAAGATCGTCAAGCCTGTCTGCATCGGCATGGTGCTGGGCGTGCTGGTGGGCCTCTGCCGCCAGACCTGCATCACCGAGGCAGGCGGCATCAGCCTGCCGGGCATCGCCATCGGCATCCTCTGCTTTGTGCTGCTCCAGAAGTTCAAGCTCAGTGTGCCGAAGGTCATCGGCATCGCGGCGGTGCTGGGGCTGGTGTGCTTCGGGGTGTTTTGACCAGCTTTCCTTCAGCTCTTAGGCTCTCCCTTTGGGAGAGCTGGCGCATAGCGCCTGAGAGGGCAAGGCCGCTGACAAAAAGCACTGACACAGCGATAACATCCCTCTGACAAAGAGTCTGCTTATCGCTGTATGGCAGCTCTTTCGCCCCGAGCTTGCCCTCTCCGTCACCTTCGGTGACACCTCTCCCAAAGGGAGAGGCTATTACGTCCATCTTCACTAGAAAGGAGGTCCACCATGTACGAAGCGCTCCTGAAAAACACCCCTGAATATCAGAAGACAGCGGCCAGCCTCGCCTCCCCCGGCCCGGCGGCGCTGTTCGGTCTGCCTCCGGCAGGCCGGGCACTGCTCTACGCCGCGCTCCAGAAGGACACGGGCCGCATCCTCTGCGTCGTCACCCCCGGCGAGGCCGAAGCCACCCATTTTGCCGACGACCTCAAGACGCTGGGGCTCTCGGCGGCGGTGTTCCCGCCCCGGGACTTCATGCTCCGCCCCGTCGAGGGCGCGGGCCGCGAGTACGAGTACCGGCGTCTGTCGGTGCTGGGCGCGCTGGCGGGCGGACGGCTGAACGCCGTCTGTGTCCCCGCCGAAGCCCTGCTCCAATACACTGTGCCGCAGAACGAGTTCCAGAAAAACACCCTCACCCTCAAGCCCGGCATGGTCTACAACCGGGAAGCGCTGGTGGCGCGGCTCTTTGCCGCCGGGTACGTCCGGCGCAGTCAAGTGGACGGCCCGGGCCAGTTCAGTGTGCGCGGCGATATCGTGGACATCTACGCGCCGGACATGCACCAGCCCGCCCGTGTGGAATACTGGGACGATGAGATCGATTCGCTGGCCTCCTTCGACCTGCTGACCCAGCGCCGGGACGGCAGTCTGGAAAAGATCTACCTTTCCCCCGCCCGCGAGGTGCTGTTCGGCAGCACCGCCGAGACGGCTGAGGCTCTGCGCGGAGCCATCAAAAAGGCGCGAGGCAAAAAGCGTACCGCCATGGAAAAGGCCACAGAGGCCGACCTTGCTCAGCTGGATTCCGGCCTGATGCCCGAAGCCATGGACAAGTATTACGGCATCCGCTACCCGCAGCCCGCCACCCTGCTGGACCATCTGGACAACCCCATCTTCGTGCTGGACGAGGTGGGCGGCATCCGGGATGCCCAGAAGGCCACCGAGTACCGCCGGGGCGAGGAGCTGACCGGCCTGCTGGAGGAGGGCGTGCTCTGCCCCGGGCTGGACGTGCTCTACCAGACCATGGACGACCTTGCCATCGCGGCCCAGAAACAGAGCACCCTGCTGTGTGAGAACTTCCTGCGGGGGATGAACGAGTTCAAGCTGAAAGACCTCATCAACGTGGAGGCCTTTGCGGCCCCCAACTGGGGCGGCGACCTGGCCTCCCTGCGGGAGGATCTTGACCCGCTGATCGCCCAGGGCTATGCCATCACCCTCTTCTCCGGCACCCCCAAGGGTGCCGCCGCCCTGACCCGGGACCTGACAGACAAGGGCTACTCCGTGAGCATGAGCCGGGACGTGCGCCCGGCCAAAGGCATCGTGCAGGTGCTGCCCGGCCACCTGACCGCAGGCTGCACCTTCCCCTTTGCCCACGCGGCGGTCATCTCCTCCCGGCGGCACGGGCTGGACGAGGAAACCGCCGCCGAGAACAAAAAGCGCAAAAAGAACAAAAATGCCCTGTCCAGCCTTTCGGACATCAAGCCCGGGGACTATGTGGTGCACCAGAGCCACGGCATCGGCATGTATGCGGGCATCCAGCGGCTGGAAGTGCAGGGTGCCATCAAGGATTACCTGAAGATCCAGTATTCCGGCTCCGATGTGCTCTATGTGCCTGTGACCCAGCTGGACCTGCTCAGCCGCTACACCGCCCCCGGCGATGAGGAAAAGGTGAAGCTGGCCAAGCTGGGCGGCACCGAATGGCAGCGCACCCGCGCCAAGGTGAAAAAAGCCACCGAGGAGATGGCCCAGGAGCTCATTGAGCTGTACGCCCGGCGCAGGCAGGCACAGGGATACGCCTTCCCGCCCGACGGCGACTGGCAGAATGATTTTGAGACCCGCTTTGAGTACGATGAGACCGACGACCAGCTCCACGCCACCGCCGAGATCAAGCAGGACATGGAAAAGCCCTACCCGATGGACCGCCTGCTCTGCGGCGACGTGGGCGTGGGCAAGACCGAAGTTGCCCTGCGCGCGGCCTTCAAGTGCGTGATGGGCGGCAAGCAGTGCGCCCTTCTGGCCCCCACCACCCTGCTGGCCTGGCAGCACTACAACACCCTGCTCTCCCGGATGGAGGCCTTCCCGGTGAAGATCGGGATGCTCTCCCGCTTCCGCACCGCGAAACAGCAAAAGGAGACCCTGCGGGGCCTGCAGTCCGGCAGTGTGGACATTGTGGTGGGCACCCACCGCCTGCTCTCCAAGGATGTGCGTTTCCACGACCTGGGCCTTGTCATCATCGATGAGGAGCAGCGGTTCGGCGTGAAGCACAAGGAGAAGCTGAAGGAAAACTTTATCGGCGTGGATATGCTGACCCTCTCGGCCACGCCCATCCCCCGCACCCTGAACATGGCCATGAGCGGCATCCGCGACCTGTCCACCATCGAGCAGCCGCCCATTGAGCGCCAGCCCGTGGAGACCTTTGTGCTGGAGTACAACGATGTCATCCTTGCCGAAGCCATGAAAAAGGAGCTGGCCCGGGGCGGTCAGGTGTACTACCTGCACAACCGGGTGGACAACATCGAGTCCACCGCCGCCCATGTCAGCCAGCTGGTGCCCGGTGCCCGGGTGGGCATTGCCCACGGCAAGATGACCGAGGAGGAGCTGAACCCGGTCTGGCAGCATCTGCTCAACGGCGAGATCGACATTCTGGTCTGCACCACCCTGATCGAAACGGGCATTGATGTGCGCAACTGCAACACCCTTATCATTGAGGATGCCGACCGGATGGGCCTTGCCCAGCTGTACCAGATCCGGGGCCGGGTGGGCCGCTCCGGCCGCAAGGCCTATGCCTACTTCACCTTCCGGCGGGACAAGACCCTGACCGACATCGCCCAGAAACGGCTTTCCGCCATCCGGGAGTTCACAGCCTTCGGCTCCGGCTTCCGCATCGCCATGCGCGATCTCCAGATCCGCGGCGCAGGCAGTCTGCTGGGCCACAGCCAGCACGGCCACATGGAGGCCGTGGGCTACGACCTCTATGTAAAAATGCTGGGGCAGGCCATCGCCCGGGCCAAGGGCGAGCCTGTGCAGCGCGACAAGAGCGAGTGCCTGATCGACCTGCGGGTGGATGCCTACATCCCCGAAACGTACATTGCCGACGGGCCGGGCCGCATTGAAGCCTACAAGCGGATCGCAGCCATCCAGACCCCCGAGGATGCCGCCGATGTGCTGGACGAGCTCATCGACCGCTACGGCGACCCGCCGCCCTCAGTCAGCGATCTGGTCAATGTCTCGCTGGCGCGGGTGCAGGCCACCGCTGTGGGCGTGTACGAGGTGACCCAGAAAAAGGACACCCTGGTGCTGCAGGTGGAGCAGCTGGACCTCCGGATGATCCAGGGCCTGCTGGTGGCCTTCAACGGCCGCGTTGTCACCGGGGCCGGCGCAAAGCCCTACCTCTCCGTCACCCTGCAAAAAGAGGAAAAGCCGCTGGAGCTGCTGCAGAGCATCCTCCGGGCGATGCAGGATATTTTGAAAGATTAACGGCCTCACCCTCTCAGTCAAAGCCAATAGGCTTTGCCAGCTCCCCCAAAGGGGGAGCCTCTGGCGGCTCCCCAAGACCTTGCGGGGAATTGCCAAAGCCTCTCCCCTTGGGAGAGGTGGCAGCGCGCTTGCGCTGACGAAGAGGGCGGGCGATCCGAACGACAGGAGCATAACAATGAAAAAGAAACTGATCGCACTTCTTGCCGCCGTGGCAATGGTATTTTCCCTTGCCGCCTGCGGCTCCACCCCGGATTCGGTGGGCACCATCGGCACGGTGGACATCACCTCGGGCCTGTATCTGCTGGCCCAGTACGACGCTTACCAGAAGGCCGCTGATCTGGCCACCTCGGAGCAGGATGCCACCGATGTGAAGGCCTTCCTGAAGCAGACCATCACCGTGGATGCCGACAGCGGCGAGACCGCCACTGTCAGCGACTATGTGAGCCAGAAAACCATGGAGAACCTTGAGACCTACGCCGCCATCGAGACCCGCTTTGAGGAGCTGGGCGGCCAGCTGACCGCAGAAGAGGAAGCACAGGCCGACAGCTACGCCTCCCAGCTGATGGAGCAGTACGGCGACACCTACAAGGCCAACGGCATCGGCCTGAACACCGTCCAGCGGTTTGAGCGCATCCTCATCAAGAGCACCGACCTGCTGGAGCTGGTCTACGGCGTGGACGGCGAGACCCCGGTGTCGGATGCCGACCTGACCAGCCATCTGGAGAACAACATGTATGAGCTGGCCTATTACACCATCCCGCTCTACAACACCAGCACCTATGCCTCTGCCGATGAGGACCAGACCAGCGAGATGTTGGATTTGGTACAGGATGCCGTGGATCAGACCAATGCCTACGCTGCTTCCTTGACCGGCCTGAGCGATTCCGATTTCAGCAGCGCCCTGCTGGGCTACTTCTCCAGCGTGGTCACCTCCGCCCTGCCGGAGGTCTACGCCGTGCTGGGCTCCACCTATTCCTCCGATTCCAATGCACCTTCTCTGGAGCTCATCGGGGACAGCACCGTGACCTCTGCCTTTACCGCAGAGGGTGCCGCCGACACCATCCGGGGCCTGTCCATCGGGCAGGCAGCGGCTGTGAAGTACAACAGCTACGCCCTGATGGCCGCCCTGCGGCTCGACCCCCTGAGCCTGAAGGCGCTGGACGACCTGCGCGGACAGGTGCTCAACGATATGAAGGGGGAGGAGCTCTCCGAGGCGCTGACCGCCTACGGCGCTTCTCTGGAGCACAACCTGAGCAGCTCCGCCATGAACAGGATGCCCGCTTCCAAGATCGTGAACAGCAGCACCAACTAAGTTTTTATTGATATGCAAAAAGGCTGTTGCCTAAACTCCTTCCGTCATCGCTGACGCGATGCCACCTCCCTCTGAGAGGGAGGCTTTCACAGTTCACCGTTACGCCAAGGCTCCCTTCGAGAGGGAGCTGGCACGGCGAAGCCGTGACTGAGGGAGTTACAGGGTAACAGCCTTCTATTTTTATTCTGTCGCTTTCTCAAACGCCGCTTCCAGCGCCTGGTTCACGGCACGCACAGCGGCGGGGTCGGGCTTGATGGCGGCGCGGTCGTAGGTAAACAGGCCGTTCACCTCGTCCTCCACATCGCTCACCTGGGTGTACACCAGGGCCGAAAGCCCCTTTTTCAGCTGAGGGAGCACCGTTTCCAATTGCAGCTTTTTCCAGCGGGCGGTCAGCTCGGCCCGGCTCTTTGCCGTGCCGTAGCCATACGCCCTGCG
>OHQY01000164.1_pt1 | contig 18836 bp, 9 predicted proteins | sample 1578311 | NCBI WGS metagenome assembly OHQY01 (sample SAMEA3879545, study PRJEB24766) | human gut metagenome | biome: human-associated habitat; feature: feces | place: USA | collected 1985/1987 | reverse complement strand
TATGAATGATTGTTTAGCTATTCAAGATAAGAAGGAAGAAACTTTCTTATATCGGATTTTTATTTCTCACCCGGAACTAAATGCTTCTGCGGTGGCTCGACGTATGGGAATAAGTCAAAGCCTTATGTCTCAATATATAAGTGGAATAAAAAAGCCCTCACAAGAACGGGAGGCCCTAATAGTAAATACTATTAAAGATATCGGTAAAGAACTAACGATGATTGTATGACATACGAAGATATTTTATTTTTGATCGGCTTTTTCCTGGTAATATTTTTTTTCGTAGGATGTAAGCATAAACCGGCTACTTTATCCGGGTGGCTTGCTTTTGCCTTTCTTTCCTTTATCGTGACGCCTCTTATATCGGTTCCTCTAACCTGGTACATTTGCTGGATGATAGATCGGGCAACAATTAAGGATAAAGAATGTTTTGATCCTTCGGATTTTACCTTTAAGAGATAAAATACTTTCTTCTTAGTATAATAAGCCTGTAGAATGGTTCTACGGGCTTTTTTTGTGTCCTTTTCCGCCACTTTACACCAGGATAATTTTGCCTTATAAAATTTACTCTTATGGCAAAATTAAAACCTGACTATATCGAATGGGTGTTAACCCTGAACGCCTCCGATGCGCAGAAGGAAATACATAATCTTTCAGAAAAGAACAAGGAGCTCCGGGATAGCAATAAGGAGATAAAAAAGGCTATGACCGATTTAATCGCCACCGGGAAAGCTGGCGGTAAACAATGGAAAAGGCTTGATGAGCAACTGAAAGAAAATAATAAGACGATCGGCGAGAATAACAAGAAGATTGCCGAATGTGAGAAACGGCTGGATAAAACCACCATGAGTGCCAACCAGCTGGCAAGGAAGGCAAACGCCTTGCGGAAAGAGCTTCGCGATACGGTGAAATCCTTGCAGCCGGAAAAATATGCCGCCCTGGAGAAGGAACTGAAAGAAGTTGAGAAAGCATACGGGCAGGCCACGAAAAAGGCGGAAGGTTTCGGCGGTTCCCTTCTTTCCCTGAATAAGATAAAAACGGTTCTGGCCGGTGTGTTTGTCACTATCGGCGCAATGATAACCGGACAGATTGTCGGCGGGCTAAGGGATGCGATCAGTACTATTATAGAGTTCGAGAAGAAAAACAGTACTTTGGCCGCTATTCTGGGAACCACGAAAAAGAGTATCAAGGATTTAACAGATGAAGCGCGCCGGCTGGGTGCTACTACTTCTTATACGGCCGCACAGGTAACGGAACTTCAGATAGAGCTTGCCAAGCTGGGATTTTTTAAAGAGGATATTAAAGCGATGACGCCTTCCGTGCTGAAATTCGCTAAGGCTGTGGACACTGATCTTGCCTCGGCTGCTACGCTTGCCGGTGCAACATTGCGTATTTTCAACCTTGATGCGGAAGATACGGAACGGGCTGTTTCTACTATGACTATGGGATGTAACGCATCCGCTTTAAGCTTCGAGTACTTAAATACGGCAATGTCTATTGTTGGGCCGGTTGCTAATTCTTTCGGATTCACAATCGAGGAAACGACCGCCCTTTTGGGAGCTTTGGCAAACAGCGGTTTCGACGCTTCATCGGCAGCGACGGCAACACGTAATATTTTGCTTAACCTGGCTGACAGTAGCGGCAAACTCGCGCTTGCTCTTGGCGGTCCGGTTAACAACCTGGATGATCTGGTAAAGGGACTTAAAAAACTAAACAGCGAAGGAATAGACTTGAACAAGGCCCTTGAACTGACCGATAAACGTTCCGTTGCAGCGTTTAACACTTTCCTTAACGGTACCGATACCGTGCTGGCACTTTGCGATGCGGTAACAGGTGCGGAAGACGCCTTTAATGCTATGTCCGAAGAAATGGGTGATAACGTTCAGGGTGCATTAAACCGGCTAAGTTCAACTATCGAAGGGGTAGTTTTACGTTTCTATGAATCAAAGGGTATTCTCCGGGATTTAATAGACCTTGTTACGCTTATGGTGGAAGGTGTGGGTGGTATGATCGACATGTTTAATAAATGGGGTGTTGTCACTTATACCGTTACCGCTTATTTGGTTTCCTACTATGGAGGACTGAAAATCGCTACCATGTGGCACGCCCGTTTTAAAACGGCGACCCTTGCTTCGGTCGTTGCAGAGAAAGCGCACGCCGTACAGCTTTATATCAGCCGGGCGGCTACTCTGGCTTATGCGGCGGCCCAGGCATTGCTGCACCTGAATATTAAAAGATGTACCGCCGCCCTTCGGTTAATGAGGATCGAACTTTTGAAGAATCCATATACGGCCCTGCTCGCGTTACTCGTGGCAGCCGGTGTTGCTATCTACCAGCTTGCAAAGAAGACGGAACAGGCTTCGGCGGCGATGAAGGCCCACCAGGAAGTCGTAAAGAAAGTGAATGAAGAATATGCCAGCCAGGAAGCAAAAATAAAAACTCTTGTAGCTGCTATCAATGACGAGAACCTTTCCAACTACACCCGTAAACAAAGGCTCGCTGAATTAAAAGAACTGATACCGGATTATAATGCGGAATTGAATGAAGAAGGCAGGCTCATAAACAACAACAAGGAGGCTATAGATCAATATTTAGTTTCCTTGGAAAAACAAATCAAGTTGAAAGCTTACCAGGAGGAACTGGAAGAATTGTACAAGAAAAAAAGGAATCTTGAAAGCCAGGAATCAGAGCAAAGCGACGCTTACTGGGACACCCGCCAGCAAAATACATTGTCAGGATATAACCGGAACAGTCTTACCGCTAAAATAAGCCGTTTATTTGGTACGGAAAAAGAGGCTAACCAGTTGAAAGCCCTACAGACAACACAGAAGGATTTGGCCGGTATAGAATCAGCAATCGCCCAGATCAATAATGATATCTTAAAAACAGAGGCGACGGCCACTTCATTAACCGGGACCAATAAAGAAAATATAAATACTGAAACATCCCTCATAAAGAAACTGGAGGCCGAAAAGAAAAAGGTTCAGGAGCAATGGGCGGAAGACAGCGAAGCGAATATCGCCAAGAAAAACAAGGAAATAGAACGTATCGACACCGAAATAAAACGTTTAAACGAACTGGGGAAGGTCAAAAAGAAAGTGGAAGCAGGGGAGTACAAAAATACGGAAACGGCCGCCACATTAAAGCCTCTGGAGATCGAGCACGAAAAACGTATGCTTCTAATCAAACAGAACCGGGAGAAGGAAAATAAGACGGAAGCCCAGTATATTCTCGAAGGGACGGCGGAAAACCTTCGCTATTACCGGGAACGTATCGACGCACTCCAGAAGCTGGAAGCAAAAACGCCGGCTAATAAAAAGAAATTACTCGATGAAATCCACAAGCTCGAAACGGAAGCGCAGACGGCCATTTTTACGGAAACCGGCAAGCAGGAGGACGCCCGTATAAAACTGGTACAGGAGAAACGGGACGAACGGTTAAAGATTGAAACCGCCTATTACAATGTCCAGAAGGACACCATGGAAAAAGCGGTATTAAACCAGAGAATAACGCAGGAAGCCGCCGACGCCTATATGCTGGAAGTTGAAGCGGAGCACGCCGCAGAACTTCTGGAGATAAACCGTACTTACCAGAATGATATTGCCGCTTTGGAAATTACCGGCAAACAGAAACGTATAGAAACAGCGACGGAAGCGGCCGACGCCGTGCGTGAGTCTGAAATGAAGTTATTGCGTGATCGGGCGGCCATTGCTCAAAAAGTACGTGAAATAACTTCCGTTCCGGTAGGAATAACCGGTATGCAGGAAGCACACCGGAAACAGGTTCAGGATGTAGAAACGACTTATAATGCCATAATTGAGATAGCGAGGCAGGCGGGAATTTCTACCGTTGGTTTGGAGAAACAGAAACAGCAGGAAATTAGCCAGCTTGAATTTGAGTACCAGAATAGTTTATACCAGATTCAATCCCAGATCGGCGTATCATGGGCACAGGAATACCAGAATGAACTGGCCCTGTTAAAGAATCTGCACGATCAGGAATTAATAGATGAAAAGACATACCAGCGTAAAAAGCTGCAAATGCAGATGAATAACGCTAAAAAATACTTTGACTACTATTCCGGTCTTTCCTCTTCCATGGTGGAAGCCATTCAACAAGCCGAAATCGACCAGGTGGAAGCAAAATACGATGTTCTCATACAGGAAGCCGAGAACAACGGTGAAGATACTGCCGCCCTGGAAGAAGAGAAGGAAAATAAGAAACTGGAGATTCAAAAGAAGTACGCGGATGTAAACTTTGCTATCAAGTGTTCCCAGATCATAGCAGATACGGCCGTTTCGATTATGAAGGCGTACGCGGACCTCGGGCCGATTGCCGGAACCGTTGCTGCAGTAATGCTTGCGGCTACCGGTGTGGCCCAGCTTGCATCGGCCAAGGCAGAACGGGACAGGATTAAAAACATGTCCTTGAAAAACACCACCGGCAGCAAGACCGCCACGGCTGAACGTGTTGTTTCCGGTTCTTCCGGTGGTGGGTATTATGAAGGTGGTTACACCGGTCCCGGCGGACGTTATGAAGTGGCCGGCGTGGTTCATAAGGGGGAATATGTGGTACCACAGCCGGAAATGAATAATCCTAAAGTGATCGACGCCGTTAGCACTATCGAAGCGATCAGGCGGCAGCGTACCAGTGCCAACCCGTTACCACAGAATCCGGGTGAATATTATGAAGGCGGTTACGTGACTTCCCCTGCAGGTGATTCTTCCTACCGGGAGTTCCTGGAAGCGGCAAAGGAGCTTCGCGCCTCCTGTGAGGCTATCAAATTGATAAAGGCCTATATCGTTTACCAGGATTTGGAGAAGGCCAAAGAAACTATAGATAACGCCCGCGACACCTTTACACGCGGAAAATAAGTAATCATTATGCTAAAGATTAAGACGAACAAAGGTTATCTGGACTTAGGGGGTGACTTTACCGTACAGATCGACGAGAAATCCCCCGTCATGAACGACCGGGGATCACAAACCGTACCGGTCACGGTTCCCGTCACTGCCAACAATGCAGGGATAACCGGTTTTGCCCACCGGCTCGACATGGGTGTAAAACCGATGAATGAAGATCAGACATGTACGGTATTGGACGGGGTGTATAAACGTACCGGAAAGATAAATATCGTTTCCGCCGGCAGGACGGAAGGAATTACTTTAAATATCGGTTTTGACAATTCGGAAGCCTACAGCGCCTGGAAAGCAAAGAAACTGAACTCGATCACATTACCCAGCATAAGCGGCGGTACCGTTAGCGGTCTTATGTCCTCTATAAACTGGTTCTTCACGGATTCCCATGAAGATTTTGCCATATTTCAAATAGTAGTCAAAAATGATTCCAAGGACGGCACGTATTACCCGCAATACATAAACCGTATCACTTTGGATTCAAACGGTGAATATGCCTTATGCTATCAGGCAAGGACGGAAACACTACTGATAAATGATACCCCGACCGAAACGAGTTTACCGGAAGGGTACGGCGTGGCCCCCTTCTTATACGTGCACCGTGTCCTGGACTTTATATTTTCAGAATTTGGTTATACTATAACCGAAAATCCTTTTAAGACGGACAAGGAACTTTCCAGCCTGGTAATCCTGAACAATGCCGCCGACTGTTGCGTGACGGGTATCCTCAATTATGCCGATTTAATGCCGGATTGTACGATTGAGGACTTTTTAAACGCGCTGTATGTACGTTTCGGACTGGTTTATAATGTCTCTTCCGATACGAAAACGGCCACTTTAAGACTGATCCGGGATATAATGGAAGATGAACCTGCCGTTGATCTGTCCCGGAATCTGACGGCGGAACCCCTTATCAATTATGAAACGGCCCGTCAGATAAAGTTATCGGCCAAAACGTCTTTTACCGGTGCCGCGCCTTCGGTGGAACGGTACGAGGACTATATCAAGGGGAACGAAAAAATGGTTATCCGTGTAAGCCGTTTCGATCCTTCCCAGGCCTCCGTGTGGCTGAACTACGAGAAGACCACCGGCAACTGGTACAAATGGGATTCGGGCAACAAGAAGCATACGTTATCATCATCCAGTTTCTTTAACTGGGACCGGAAGACGGAAAACGTAGAGGACGAGGAGCTGGCGAGCGATGATGAATGCGTGTTTATGGATTTTGCCCCGAACGGCCTTCTTTCCCCGTATTACCTGGCCGGGTATGTGCACCGTTATACCTACCTGAAAACCTCTTCCGATGATGAAGAGGATTCGGAAAAGGAGGAGACGCCGCTTTCCTTCGCTTTCGCTTTTACAAAGGCCGTTACGGAAAGTACGGATTATTCCTTCGGTTCTATTTTACCATACGCTCCGGACGGCGGAGAAATTACGTTAAAAGACGGCAGCAAACATACGATATCGCTTTTATTCCAGTTTGAAGACGGTCTGTTTGCCAAGTTCTGGCAGAAGTATGACGCCGTATTAAGGCACTCTTTTAACCAGGTGGACACAAACACCCTTTTACCGGTTCACCAGCTTATGAAAATGGATGTCTTGACCCCGGTAGCCCTGCGGGGGCAGTACATGCTTCTGGACGGCCTTTCCTATTCGCTTCCTGCGGGTAAACTGGTACCGGTAAACATTACGTTGCGTTCCCTGCGTCTGATCGGTCCCTATAATCTGGATAATGAACAGGGCATTCCCGTGTGGGGCGGTGCTTCCTACGTGTGGGTCGTATATTCTTCCAATTTGCAGAGTGTACAGGCCGGAAGGGTGGAATATTGGGAAGATTATTACCGTTATCACTGGATGTATGCTGTGTACGGTTGCCGTGTATCGAATACGATATATGACGGGTATGTTACGCCGTCAACGGATGAGGATATATTAAAAAATCCGCCCACCGCACAGGATAACATCATAGAAAAAACTTACAAATGTAAGATAGAGGTTGAAATCGAGGTAAACGAGCGTTCCGGCGCGGCCAACTATTTTTGTTACGAAACGGAAGAAGTCGAATACCAGGTAAGGTTTGTCGCATCGAGGGTGCTTAGCTGATCCCGTCCTTTATTCTTCCTTTGATAAACCCAACTTTTGCAGCATGGAAAAGCAGAATAATATCATCCTTGCCCCGTCATCTTCACAGGTGACGGAGCTTTATAAGCTTTGGAGGGAAAACCATGCGGGGCGGCTCTCGGACTTTTACAAGTTCCTGACGTCTCCCACGGATCAGCGTGATCGTTTCCTTTCCGGACTTGAAAATAAGAGTGAGTTTAACGGAATATTCATCGTTAACACCTTTGAATTATGAGTTTGACAGCAAACATTGATCCGACGGAAAACGCCTTTACCGGAAACCCTGTTTATCTTTCGGTAGAAACTACTTCTATGGCGACTTACAATATAATGTATTTCGTGAACTTTGAATTTATGCGTTCCATATTTACCGGTAACGGTAATGGAAGTTTCAAGGTGAATATCGCGGAGGTCCTGGAAACGCTTTTTGTTGATATTCCCCCGTTAACGGACAGTTCCGAGATGTTGATAAGCCTTTCCGATAAACGGTATAACAAGGCGGTCGTCACGATCACCCTTCAAAATGAGGAGGAAGAAACGGCCACTTTGGTTGTTACTGCCTGGCGTGGCGGTATATCCAAACGGGCTTTTAAGAAATTGCATGAAGAAGGTAATAACATCTTTTCTTTGAAGTTCTTGAATGAATCCTGCAATTTCTTCTTTACCACCCGGAGCAATGACTGGCGTATAACGATGCGCGAGACGGAACTTTACCCGCTCTGTTTCATCTATCCGGAGCACGAGCTGAAAATAACGGAACTTCTTACCGGACAAAGCCTTGCAGTACCAGGCACGGCAGGGAATTTCTACGCCTTGAACCTGGAGGCCGTAAGACTTAAATTCTTTACCGATTACGGGGTACTGGCCAACCTTTTTGACGTGTATAGCGGTGAAACGTTCGCTCTCCGGATCGGGATCGAGCAAAGCCCGACGGTCCGCGAGCGTTACCGGCTCCGGTTCCTGAACAGTTACGGGGTTTACGAGGTGTTTTCCCTGGAAGGCGAGGCGAGCGTAACTCCCGGCATGGATGAAGACGAAGACGCTGTTTTCCGGCGTTACGATGAAATTACCGATGATTATTATTCGGATCGCATACGTACGGAGATACAGGAAGCCGTAACGGTTAAGACGGGATTCAAACGCCCGCAGGAAATACGCTTTCTTCTTGACCTGCTTTCCTCCGATGATGTCTACCTGGCAGGTTACGGCCGGGAAGAGATCAAGGTAATTCCTTCGGCGGAAGAGTTTTCTTACCGTGTCCGTCCGGACGCGCCGCAGAACGTGACGTTAAAGCTCACGTTTGCCGAGAAGGAGTCCAACTGGACGGGAGAAATCACGGAAAGCGGCTACCGGAAACCGCGGGTTCATTCCAAAGAGTTCAGTAAACAATTTAATTAATGTATCTATATGGCAACACAGGAGTATATCGATGATCTTATTATAGTCATTGAAACCGCGGAGGACGCGGAAAGCGTTACCAACCAAATGGTGGCGGCGGTTCTTGGCTTCTTGAACGAACACCTGAAACTGGTTTCCCAGGGTAAGGAAATCGAGGCGGAGGAAGCCGCCCGCATTGCCGCCGATGCAGCCTTGCAGAAGGCTATCGACGCCGTTTCTCTACGTATCGACCGGCTTGTCGGCAACAACGCTTCGCAGGCAATCGACAACTTTAACGAAATTCTTGCTTTTCTGGACGGGCTTAAAGACAGTGATTCGCTGGCCGCATTGCTGGCCGATATCAACGCCCGTATCGGCAGCGAAGACGGTTCACAGAGTGAAGACGGTTCCCTTTGGGGAAAGCTGAAAAGTCTGTCCCAGGATATTAGCAGTTGTTCCGAGGACATAAGCACGTTGCAGGCAGACCGTGACGAAATGAAACAGGAGTTGCAGGAAACTGCCGGGCGTCTGTCTTCCACCTTTACCAATGTAAACAACCTCTTGAACGCCGGCAGCGTTTATAGTGATCTGTCGGGGGTGTTTGCAGCATTGAAAACGGCGGGGAAGATTGACGATGTCCGGAAAAACGGCGTGATCCTTTCTTTCCTCACTGCCGACGGCTGGGTGACGAAACAATTTAAAGGCAATCCGGACACGGATTTTGAGAATGTCGAAAAGTGGGAGGATTTCGGCAGCGGCGGTTCAGGCGGCGGGAATACCTATAATGTAACCGGCAGTGTGCCGCTTACGGAAGGTTTCTATACCCTGGCTTCCGCCATTGCCGCGGTACCGGAGAAGTGGCGCGGCCGGGGGCGTGTCATCACCTTTGAAACATCGCTCGGCAAATGGGAGACGTACCAGTTTACCGGAACCGCCCTGGATGCCTGGGACCAGGAGGCGAGCTGGGAAGAGTTCGGCGGCAAAGGAACGGTAAAGAGCGTAACGGTAAACGGCGAGAAGCAGACGCCGGACGCGGCCGGTAATGTGAATGTAAACGTGGATATCCTGGAAGTGGACGAGACTTTGTCCGCCGATTCCACCAATCCGGTAGAAAACAAGGTAGTAACCGCCCGTTTTAACGAGGTGGACGCTTCCACGCTGTTTAACGTAAATGCGGAGGTAAGCGAGGATGAAACATCCGTCCGTCTGTCTTTCCAGAACAAAAGCGGCGCGGAAATTACCGCCGTGGATATCCCGGCCGGTTCCGGTGGAGGTTCCGGCGAAACGGTGGCTACTAAAATTGTCTTGAATGCGGCTGTAGATAACGCCATAATCAAGGAAGGCGGAAACGCCCGTCTTACTTATACATACGATCACCAATACACCACGGGGGATGAAAAGGGGGAATCTACCGGGCAAAAGGCGGATATCACCGTTACGATCAGGCGTGGAACAACTACCATGTATTCCCAGACGGTCAGCGATGTTTCCAAAGGCAGTTACGAACTGGACCTTTCAAGTTACTTGCTTGTTGGGAATACCGATATTTACGTAGTGGCAACCACAACCGATCCGACTACCGGCAAGAAACAGACCCGACAGGCGTTTACATCCGTGAAGGTTGTCAGCCTTTCCCTTACCAGCTCTTACAATCTGGCCGGGGCCATAGCCGCAGGCGGTTATACCCTGGCCGACACGATTAATATCCCTTATGCCGTGAGCGGTTCCGGAACAAAGGTCGTCACGCTTTATCTGAACGGCCGGCAACAGAACGCGCACACCATTACAAGATCGGGAACGACAAACGGCAGTTTCAGTTTGTCCCCCTCTTCGCTTGTGACCGGCCGGAATACCGTTCAAATGGTTGCCGAAATGGAGGCTTCCGCCGATCTCGTGTTAAAGTCTGAAAGTATCTATATTGATATTCTGAAATCCGGAGGATCGGCACCGTTCATCGGCACGATGATGAGTTTTCCGGACGGCCGTATTTTTACGGAGGACCATCTTGTTCCGCGCTTGGAAGCGGGGCAGTACGAACAGGTAAAATTTGACTTTGTGGCTTATGATCCTGACGCAACGCCGGCTCAAATGGACGTTTACCGGGACGGGGTGAAAACGCAGTCTGTCAGTGTGGCCCGTACTACGCAGACATATACCAACCGTTTTACGGAGCAGGGCGAGATCACTATGAAATTTAAGACGGGGGCCACGGAATACCCGTTTTATATCGACGTAACGGAAAGCGGGATCGACTTGCAGGAAACTACCGCCGGGCTTGTACTGAAACTTTCGGCAGCCGGGCGGAGCAACAGCGAATCCGATCCGGGAGCCTGGGATTATGGCGACATACATACGACATTTTCTGGTTTCGACTGGAGCAGCAACGGCTGGACGGGTGACGCCCTGAAACTTACGGGAGGCGCGAAGATTGAAATCGGGTACCGGCCGTTCTCCACGGATGCAACCACTACCGGGGCTACCTATGAAATGGAAATTCTTTGTTCGTCGGTAACGGACCGGCAGGGGGTGATACTGGACTGTATGGCCGGCGATATCGGTTTCCAGATGACAACGGAGCAGGCCCTTATGCGTGTTTCCGGCGGTACGGAAGTAAGTACGAAGTTTGCAAGTGATATGAACCTGAAAATGGCCTTTATTGTCGGGGCCAAGGCCGGTAAGCGGTTGCTGGAACTTTATGTAAACGGAATCCGTTGCGGAGCGGTGCAGTATGGGGCTACCGAAGGATTACTGCAGGCGGAACCGGTGAACATCCGTTTGTTCAGTGATACGGCGGATGTGGAGATCAGGAATTTCCGTATTTATAACCGTGCGCTTACGGATGATGAAGAATTGAACAATTACATGGTAGACCGGACTACGTCGGACGAAATGGTCCTGTTATTTGAAAAGAATGATGTTACGGGGGACAACGGTACGGATATCGACATAGACAAGTTACGCGCCCAGGGAAAGGCGGTTATGCGAATTGTCGGCGATGTGAACCTTGTCAACGCCACCAATAACAAGAAATTCGAGGTACCGGTCGATATCTATTTTTATAGCCCGCAGGGTAAGGAGTACGATTTTGTAGCAAGGAATGTCGGTCTAAGAATACAGGGTACATCATCCACCACTTATCCGCGTAAGAATTACCGTCTTTATTTCTTGCGCCTGGAAAAATACGGTACCACGCTGGAAGTTAACGGCGTGGATGTGCCGTCCCTTGAATACAGTTTCAAACCGGGAGCACGGCCGATCAGTATATTCTGTTTGAAAGCGGACTTTTCCGATTCTTCCGGTACACATAATACCGGTGCGGTGCGTATTGTGAACGACGTTTGGAAGAGGTGCGGGTGGCTGACACCGCCGCAGGCTGCATATAAGGGGGAATATGACGTACGTATAGGCGTGGACGGTTTCCCTATGGACCTGTTTTATGACAACGACGGCACCGGTGCGAATACTTATCTGGGAAAATACAATTTCAATAATGAGAAGTCGGAAAGTGCGATCATTTACGGTTTTGAAGGAATTGAAGGATTCAACGACGAAGCGGCCCTGAACGGGCAGCGTAACAAATGTATCTGTCTGGAGTTCCTGAACAACTCCGAGGCCCTTTGTCTGTTCGGGACTACCGACATGTCTTCTTTTGATGATGCGCTGGAATTTCGTTTCAAGGCGGACACTACCTGGGCGGATGCACACGAGGACGACAAGGCGGCAGTTACAAGGCTTTGGAACTGGATCGATTCATGTAAGGATGATCCCGCCAAGTTCCTGGCGGAATATAACCAGTATTTCGGTAATGACAGCCCGTTTGCATGGTATCTGATTACCGATTACTTTATGGCTGTGGATAACCGGGCAAAAAACATGATGCTGGCGACTTGGGACTCTCTGATCTGGTATTTCCTTCCTTACGATATGGACACGCTGTTCGGTGTGCGTAATGATTCGGTACTGAAATACGAATATACCATTACCCACGAAAGTTTTGACGATAGTATCGGTAGTTATGCTTTTGCCGGCCATGATTCCGTTTTATGGGAACTGGTACGGTCTTGTCCGGACAAATTGCGTGAAGTGGCGGAAACCTTGCGTAGCAATATGAGCCTTGAATATGTCCTGCAAGTATTTAACGAGGAACAAATGGGCAACTGGTGCGAGCGGATTTATAACAAGGATTCGGAATATAAATATATCCTTCCGCTTACCGAAGGGGTGACAACCGGCAGCGGAACCAGTTATTATAATTATCTGTATGCCTTGCAGGGAAGCCGTTATGCGCACCGTACTTATACCATTCAGAACCGTTTCGCCCTTTTGGATAGTCAGTATGTGGCCGGTACTTACCGTCGTGACAGCTTCGCGGCTTATTTCGGATACAAGTTCGGCAGCGATAACCGGAAAATTCGGATTACGGCCTCCGAACGGTATTATTACGGGTACGGTTACACGTCCGGAACACCGCACCAAAGCGCGGTACTTGCAGAAACGGCCGGGGCTGTGGTGGAACTGACAATGGACACGGATTTAATAGTAAACGATCCGCAATATTTCTACGGTGCAAGCCGTATTCGCGGGCTTGATCTGACGGATGTAGCCCACGCCATTGTCGGCACGTTGAACCTGAACAACTGCACGGCCTTGCGTGAACTGAATGTTAGCTGTGAGGCCGGACAGACGACATTTAACGCCCTTCTGGTGGGTAATTGCCGTAATCTTCGAAAACTCGACATATCCGGACTTAAATCTTCTTCCTTTACCGGTATGGACCTTTCAAGTAATACCAAACTTGAAACCTTCCTGGCCGGTGATACATCCCTTACCGGTGTGACATTTGCCGGCGGTGCGCCTCTGGCCGTTTGCGTCCTTCCCGGAACTTTGCAGACGCTCGAACTCCGGTACCTGAACAAACTAACCAATGCAGGGCTGCAGCTGGAAGGTACGGCAAATATCACGCGCCTTGTGATTGATAACTGTAGCCTGATCGACTGGAACACGTTATTACAGCAATGCAGTGCGACCAGCTATCTACGAATTACCGGTATAGATATGGACGGGAACGGTAATTTGCTTCGCAGGCTTATGACAATGGGCGGCGTTGATGAAGACGGGGGAAACGTGCAGACGTGCCGCCTGGTAGGTACGTACCGGCTCACCCAGTCCATGTCGGATGAAGAGTACGCCGCCACCTGTGCACATTTCCCGGAACTGAATATCATTCAGCCGCAGTTTGTCGGTATAAAAATAGATCAGACGGTAGGAGACGGGGAAAAGATTACGAATCTGGATAACTCTACCGGATATGACTATAATACGGAATTTACCCCGTCTTCCCATATCCTGGAGGTGTTGGCGAAAAGACATTGCGTTCTGGCCAAAAAGACGGCGGAGGGTGAAATGACCTGTTACCCGCTTCATGATGAGAACCGAAATAAATACGCGGATAGTGACAGCGTGGAGAACGCCACGGATGCAGTATTAACCGGATCGGAAGGCGAAGTTTACGTATATGAGCCTCATTACTGGTACAAGGGAGTAACGGACGTGCTGAACCAATGTCTGTACGGTTTTATTTCAAGCAATGAGGATGCGCCGGCAGCGGCAGGGTACACCAGTGTAAAACTTACCCGCGAAGAGCTGGAGGTAACGGAAGGGATCGGGATTCGTAAGAATACGGATTGCACAACCATTGAAGAGGCGAAGAATGAATACGAATCCGGATCGTTCGCCCTGGTGGACGTCCGGGATTACAAGCAGGTTCGTTTTCCCGGTTTTGCTTCTACTCTTTACGGTGCTGTATTTATAGATGATGCCGGGAAAATAGTAAGTCGGATCAGCGTTTCAAATGCGAACGGTTTTATCAATGGTATGTATCTGTTTTGTGCCGTTCCTGTAGGGGCTACGAAACTGGCCTTTACTTTCCTTAATTCGGCGGCCTTCGATTTCGTTTTACTCACAACATCGGAAAGTGTGGAAGCGATCGAGCCGGACTGGGTAGAGCATACGGAATGCCTGGGCGGTGCTTATGAAGCTTACTTGATTGATGATGTATTGCGTTCTGTCAGTGGTGTTTCAAGTGTAGGAACTATTTCACAGAGCCAGGCAGTCAAATACGCCCAGAACAGGGGCAAAGGTTTCCAGCTGTTCGACTGGGAGATGCACAAGGATGTGGGTAATCTGCATTTCTTTAAATACGGTAATACCGATTCGCAGGGAGTTTGCGGATATGGAACAAACAATTACCAGAAAGTGACAGGCCTTACAAATGCGCTGGGGATGCGTGATACGGTTTCTTATTATAAGGAAAAGGGCGGTTCCAATCCACAGGCGGAAGGTGCTTACCGGGACGGTGTAAATTATCAGTCCGTCAATGTACTGGGATATGAAAATTTCCAGGGAAATAAGGCGGAATGGTTGCAGTATGTCACGGTAAACAAGACGGCAGCGGACGGAAGGTGGTTTATTACCATGCCGGACGGAACGGAACGCGTTGTACAGGGAATTACTGTTTATAATGCGGATATTTATCCTACCCACATGGTTTGGGGCCGGTATATGGATTTGATTGCGGCCAAGGAAGGCGGTTCCACTTCCTCTCATTGGTTCGACAGGTTCTATGTGGGTACCGGGCTTTCTCGTGTGGTGTATCGGTCGTACAACGTCGCGAGCGCGTTCGGCGGTGTTTCGTATGCGTACGCGAGTCACGATTCATCGTACACGAATGCGGTCATCGGCGTTCGGCTTGCCTTCAGGGGCATCATACGCTGGGCGGGTAGCGTCGCGGCCTTTAAAGCCATAAATCAGGCAGATTAAGATAAAAAATAGCAACGTAAAACGTTGTGCGGGTAGCGCAGGCGTCCGGAAGTAAGACGGGTGCCGGTGCTTCCTGAAAGTACAAAGGCGGATTTCCTCATATACACTCGTGTGGTGTATCGGTCGAACAACAACGCGAACGCGTTAGGCGGTGTTTCGTATGCGAACGCGAATAACGATTCATCGAACACGAATGCGAACATCGGCGTTCGGCTTGCAAACAATTAGGATAAAGAAAAAGCGCATAAGCCTTAAAGATTGGCGTACAACAGTGGGGACGTGTCCCCGGCGTGGAGCCAAGAGGAATGAGCCTCGCCAACAGCAGCCGTTTACGGCTGGAAAGGGGAAAAATAAAGCGCAGGGCAATGGGGTTTGGTAGGAATTTTTTTCGAAGAAGCCCGGCCCGGGGAATTGAAGGCTAATTTAATTATCATGTGGAGAGAAGATAATATTATAGAAGAGATTGTCGAGGACTCCAATATAGAGGACGCCATAAAAACGGTATTGCGCAAAAGAAGACGAAAGCGCAGCTTTGCCGGGCGTAGAATACTGGCGGATGTCCCGAAGGCAGTAGAGAGGATCAGGCAGCGGATCAGGAGTGGGCGGTTCAAGCTCGGAGGATATCGGGAAATGACCGTAGACGACGGGCCGAAGGTAAGGACCGTACAATCGGTTTCCCTGGAGGACAGGATCGTTCTTAACGCTGTTATGAATGTGGTGGACCGGCATTTGAAAGTACGTTTTATCCGGACTACTTCCGCATCCATTAAAAACAGGGGAACGCATGACCTTTTACAGTATATCGTTAAAGATATAAAGGATGATCCCGAAGGAACCCTGTTCGGGTACCAGTTCGATATAACGAAATTCTATGAGAGCGTAGACCAGGACGTTTTGCTGGATGCAGTGAAAAAGATGTTCAAGGATAAAATATTAATCGGAATCCTGGAAGAGTGCATCCGCATGATGCCTAAAGGCGTAAGTATCGGGCTAAGATCATCACAGGGGCTTTGTAATTTGCTTCTATCCATTTACCTGGATCACCGGTTAAAGGATCAGGAGGCGGTAGCACATTATTACCGGTATTGTGACGATGGTCTGGTGCTTTCCGGTAGTAAGAAATACCTTTGGAAGGTTAGGGATATCATTCATGAACAGGCCCGTAAAGCCCGCCTGGAGATTAAAAGCAATGATACCGTTTTCCCGATCACCGAAGGTATCGACTTCCTGGGATATGTAACCCGCCCGGATCATGTACGGTTAAGGAAGCGTAACAAACAAAAGTTCGCCCGCAAGATGCACAAGATTAAAAGCAAGAAACGTAGGCAGGAGTTAACCGCTTCATTTTACGGGCTTACGAAACATGCCGATTGCAAGAACTTATTTTATAAACTAACAGGAAAGAAAATGAAAAAATTAAAAGATTTGGGCTACAAGTACAAGCCTAAAGACGGACGGAAACGATTTACCGGGGCAAGGATCAAGTCGCCCGAACTGATGAACAAGGATGTGATCGTACTTGATTATGAAAAGGATGTTCCGACGAAAAACGGAAACCGGACTGTTATAAAGCTGGAACTCGACGGCAAGGAGAGAAAGTATTTTACCAGCCTGGAGGAAACACTTTTCATTTGTAAATCAGCGGCAAGAGACGGAGAACTGCCTTTTGAAGCACATTGCGAAGGTGAAGTAAGTGAAAAAGGATTGATAATTATACATTTTACTTGAAATGATACGAATTTATGCAGACAGCAAGGCGGAACCGGTAAGATGTACCAACCGCCGCCGGGGAATCTGGCGTATTACGTGGGATTACCAGGAAACAGAGACAGCAGAAGGAGTGCAGCGTAGTTACATGGAAGAGACGTTCGATCATCTACCCGCACTGGCAGAAATCAAGGCGGTTATTAATGAATGGTATAACCGGAAGATAACCGACACGATCGAAAGCGGGTACGTATGGAACGGCCTGAAAGTCTGGCTTTCCATGGAGAACCAGATGAATTATAAGACGGCGTACGATCTTGCCTTGCAGACAGGCGGGGAAAACCTTCCTGTTACTTTCAAGCTCGGGGAAGAAGACAACCCGACGTTTTACGAGTTTGCAAGTATGCAGCAACTACAAGAGTTTTACACCGGTGCCGTGAAACATATACAGGAGACACAAAAGGAAGGCTGGGCACTTAAAAAGGCGATAGACTGGAGCGTTTATACGTTGGAGTAGAAAAGTGAAGGGGGAAGCAGGAAACACGTTTCCCCTTCACTCTTTTAGTTATAACATATCATCAAAGGCGTGTATTCCCGCTTCGCGTTCATCTTCCAGAGCATGTGCGTAAACCATTGTCATAGTTATAGAACTATGTCCCAAAAGGTGGGATAGCGTTACGATATCATGTGTTTTCTTATAATACAGGGTAGCGAATGTATGCCGGCCGGTTTTTGAACTGATATCCTTTGTTATTCCTACTTTACCGGCTATTGTTTTCAATACCCGGTTTATATCCTGATCCGTGGGAAGGTTCATAAACAAGTTACCTTTTGTACGTCCGGCCCGATAATATTCATAGATATAACGTGCCGGGTCCGATAAAGGTACAGTTACCGGTATTTTGGTCTTGCCTCGTGTGTAGTGTAGTTCATTCCCTATGAACTGGTTTATCTGCAATGCTTTTGCATCGCCTATATGCAAAGAAGTAAAACAAAGAAACAGAAAAAAACGGAGTACGTTCTGGGTACATTCTTCCAGGCGGCCGGACCGGTACAAGGCGGTCAGACGGAGGAGTTCTTCTTCCGTCAGGTATATAACTTCACTTTTGGGGCGACGTATCTTTATGGCCGCGAACGGGTCATGGTCCATATAACCGCCACGTATGGCGGCACCTACATATATTTTGATAGTAGCCATGTTACGCCATGCCGTAGAATCCATGTTACCTATTTTGCGAAGATATGCAAAGAAAGACAGGAGAAATTCGTGGGTAATCTCTGAAAATACAAGGCCGGGTGCGAATGTTTCCAGTTTCTTGATGATAGAAACGTGATGTTTCCAGGTACCGAAAGAAATAGTTTTGCTAATTTGTTTGAGGTAAACCCGTGCAAAATCAAAGAAGGTACCAAAATCGGAGGGATTGTTATACTGGCGGAAGAAACTTTCTTTTGTCAGCGTCTCATTTTTAAGACGGGCACGGACAAATATATCGCTTACTCGTGAACGGATATTGGAGATGATTAAATTTTTATCCTTACTTTCTTTGTCCCGGCCTTTTATCACTTCGTTTTGCTCATCCCATTCTTTAGAGGTGACACTTAACCTTACCGCGATCCTTATTTTCTCGCGGTTGATATAAAATTCCACATACAGGGGGAGCCGGTCGGTTTTGCCTTTTTTGCCTTGTCTTACAACTCTTATTGCCGTCATTTTTATATGCCTATTTTATGCCTGTAGAGGGGATATGCCTACAAATATGCCTACACAGGCAGGTTATTAAAAGTTAAACGGGGCGAAAGTAAAACGTTTAATATCAGCTATTTAAAAGAAAAATCCGATAACATTTAACTGTTACCGGATGTTAACTGTGATTCCGAAGCGATTCGAACGCTTGA
>OHQY01000147.1_pt1 | contig 20040 bp, 18 predicted proteins | sample 1578311 | NCBI WGS metagenome assembly OHQY01 (sample SAMEA3879545, study PRJEB24766) | human gut metagenome | biome: human-associated habitat; feature: feces | place: USA | collected 1985/1987 | reverse complement strand
TCGCGAGCCCCTTGGCAAGCATGAATTTATTGTTGCCGATCGGCTGGATCTCGAGGTAGTCATAGAACTCGGCCAGCCGCTTGATCTCGCGCCCATCCGCACCGGCCTGCCGCAGCTCGCCGCCGCGCTCGGCGACCACTCCGATCAGGCGGCCGAGGGCATCATAACCACCGACACGCAGCCGAAGGAGATCGCCGTGCAGTTCACCGCCGGCGGCAAGACCTGCACGATCGGCGGCATCGCCAAGGGCTCGGGCATGATCCACCCGAATCTCGCGACCATGCTGGTCTTTCTCACGACCGACTGCGCCATCAGCGCGCCGATGCTGCACGCGGCACTCACCGGCGACGTGAGCGACACGTTCAACATGGTCAGTGTCGACGGCGACACGTCCACGAACGACATGGTCGCCGTGCTGGCAAACGGGCTCGCGGGCAACGCCGAGATCACCGCGCCCGGCGCGGACTTCACGGCCTTCTGCCGCGCGCTCAACAGCGTGACCGTCTGGCTCTGCCGCCGGATCGCGGGTGACGGCGAGGGCGCGACGCGCCTGATCGAATGCTGCGTCACCGGTGCGGAAGATCACGCGACGGCGAAAACCGTCGCCAAGAGCATCGTCTGCTCGTCGCTCGTCAAGGCCGCCATGTTCGGCGCGGACGCCAACTGGGGCCGCGTGCTGTGCGCCATCGGCTACAGCGGCACGCATGTGGACGTGCACAAGGTCGACGTGTTCTTCCGCTCGGCAGCCGGAACGGTGTGCGTGTGCACACACGGTGCGGGCGTGCCGTTTTCCGAGGAGGAGGCCAAACAGATCCTGCTCGAAAAGGAGATCGAGATCCTCGTCGACCTCAACGCCGGCGACGAGGGCGCAACGGCGTGGGGCTGCGACCTGACATATGACTACGTGAAGATCAACGGCGACTACCGTACCTGAACCGGGAGGGACACCATCATGGACATCACAAATCCGCAGCGCGCAAAGGTACTTGTCCACGCGCTGCCCTACATTCAGGAATACAGCGGCAAGATCGTCGTCATCAAATACGGCGGCAACGCCATGATCAGCGAAAAGCTCAAGGACTCCGTCATGCGCGACATCGTGCTGCTCTCGCTCATCGGGGTGCAGGTCGTGCTCGTGCACGGCGGCGGGCCCGAGATCACGGATATGCTGCAAAAGCTCGGCAAGCAGACGCAGTTTGTCGACGGTCTGCGCGTCACGGACGCCGAGACCGCCGACGTCGTGCAGATGGTGCTCGCCGGAAAGATCAACAAGACGCTCGTCAATCTCATCGGGCAAAAGGGCGGCCGCGCGATCGGCCTGTCCGGCATCGACGGGCAGATGATCCAGGCGCGCGTGCGCGACGAGCGCCTCGGCTACGTGGGCGAGATCACGAAGATCGACGTGCGCCCCATCCTCGACGTGCTCGACAAGGGCTACATCCCGGTCGTGTCCACCGTCGGATGCGACACGCAGGGGCACGTCTACAACATCAACGCCGACACCGCGGCCGCGCGCATCGCGGGTGAGCTCGGCGCGGAGAGCCTCATCGCCATGACCGACATCGGCGGCATCCTGCGCGACAAGGACGACCCCGGCACGCTCATCCCCGTCATCCATACGGCGGAGGCGCACGCACTCATCACGTCCGGCGTCATCTGCGGCGGCATGCTGCCGAAGGTGACCTGCTGCATGGACGCCATCCGCTGGGGCGTGCACCGTGTCTTTATCATCGACGGGCGCGTGCCGCATGCCATACTCATCGAAATGCTGACAAACGAAGGCATCGGCACCATGTTCGTTGCCGGACAAGGAGGAAATGCAAATGAATACACAGCAACTTGACCATACCTACATCGCCAACACCTACGCCCGCTACCCGGTCACGATCGTGCGCGGCAAGGGCTCGCTCGTCTGGGACGAGAACGGCAAGGAATACATCGACCTTGCGACCGGCATCGCCGTCAACAGCTTCGGCGTGTCCGACCCCGCGTGGGTGCGCGCCGTGACCGAGCAGCTGTGCACCGTGCAGCACACCTCAAACCTCTACTTCACCGCGCCCGACGCGCAGCTGGCGCAGCTGCTGTGCGAAAAGACCGGCATGAAAAAGGTCTTCTTCTCCAACTCCGGCGCGGAGGCCAACGAATGCGCCATCAAAGCCGCGCGCAAATACGCGGCTGAACACAAGGGCCCGGAATACCACACCATCATCACGCTCAAAAACAGCTTCCACGGCCGCACGATCACGACGCTCGCCGCGACCGGTCAGGACGTGTTCCACCACGACTTTCTGCCGCTGACGGAGGGCTTTGCCTATGCCGAGGCGAACGATCTCGACGATCTCAAGGCGCAGGTGGCCGCGCACAAATGCGCCGCCATCATGATGGAGGTCGTGCAGGGCGAGGGCGGCGTCATCCCGCTGACGCAGGAATTCGTCAAGGGTGCGGCGCAGCTCGCTGCCGCGCAGGACATCCTGCTCATCTGCGACGAGGTGCAGACCGGCAACGGCCGCACCGGCAAGCTCTACGGCTATATGCACTACGGCGTCAAGCCCGACATCGTCTCCACGGCCAAGGGGCTCGGCGGCGGGCTGCCGCTGGGCGCAACGCTGCTCGGCGAGAAGGTGCAGGACGTGTTCACCCCCGGCAGCCACGGCTCGACCTTCGGCGGCAACCCGGTCTGCTGCGCCGGTGCGCTGGCCGTGCTGGACGAGATGGACGACGACTTCCTCGCCAACGTCAACGAGCGGGCCGTCCAGCTGCGCACCGGTCTGGAAAAGCTGCCCCGCGTCAAGAGCCTCTCGGGCATCGGCCTGATGGTCGGCATCGAGTTCCTCGAGGGCATCAAGGCCGCTGACGTGCTGGCCGCCTGCCGCAAAAAGGGCCTGCTGGTGCTTACCGCAAAGACCCGCCTCCGCCTGCTGCCGCCGCTGACTCTGACCGCCCACGATGTGGAGATGGCGCTGGATATTCTGGGCGGCGTCCTCGCGGAGATGGACCCCAGCAAAATGGAGGAGCAGGCATGAAGCATCTGCTGAAAATGAGCGCTCTCACCCCTGCCGAGGTGGCCCACATCCTTGATGTGGCCGATGAGCTGAAAGCGCAGCAGAAGGCCGGAGGCACCGGACCTCTGCTCAAGGGCAAGAGCGTCGCGCTGATGTTCTCGAAAAACTCCACCCGTACCCGCACCAGCTTCGAGGTGGGCGTCTACCAGTTGGGCGGCCTCGGCAACTACATGAATGCCGCCACCGAGCTGCAGTCCGGCCGCGGCGAGCCGCTCAAGGATACCGCCCGGGTGCTGGGCCGCTATTATGACTGCGTTGTCTGGCGCACCTACCGCCAGAGCGATTTGGAAGAGTTCGCTGAGTTTGCGGGCGTCCCCGTCATCAATGGCCTGACGGACTATGCTCACCCCTGTCAGGTGCTGGCCGACCTCATGACCATCCGGGAGCGCCGGGGCGCGCTGGCAGGCCAGAAGCTCTGCTTCGTCGGCGACGGCAGCAATATGGCCAACAGCCTCATCGTGGGCGGCCTGCTCTCCGGCATGAAGGTGGACTGCGTCTGCCCCCACGGTTACCGCCCGGCGGCAGATGTGCTGATGTTCGCCCATAAGTACGGCAGTGCGTTCCGCCTGCTGGAAGACCCCGCCGAGGGCGTCAAGGACGCCGATGTGGTGGTGACGGCTGTCTGGAATACCGCCGCCCCCGGCACCTCCGAGAGCGAGAGCCGTCTGCGGGACTTTGCAGGCTTCCAGCTCACCAGCGGCCTCCTGAAAGCCGCAAAGCCGGACTGCATGGTGCTCCACTGCCTGCCCGCTCACCGCGGCGAGGAGATCTCTACCGCCGTCTTCGAGGCCCACGCCGACGAGATCTTCACCGAAGCAGAAAATCGACTGCATGTCCAGAAGGCTGTGCTGGCGGTATTGCTGGCGGGAAAGTAAATGTGCAATGAAAAAGGGGCTGTTGCAAAATGGCTCCAAATAAAAAATGAGATAGACTTCCCCGAAAGGGGTTGCCTATCTCATTTTTTGTTGTAAGCTGAAACTGCAATAAACCAACTATGAACGCCTTTTGAATTGTAAAATGATTTTTCAGTTGCTATACTGGGCTTACCAAAATTTTGTCAGGAGGCTGCTACAGTGACTGCACAGACAATGCAAATCGGGAACAAACCTTGCCGCATTTACGGCGAAACCCATGCAGAATACCTACTGTTCCAAATGACCGGCGAGCACGAGCTGCAAAGCATGGATGACGAAGTGGCTGCTATTGCACAAAGCAACCGAAAGTATCTGTTTGCGGCCATCCCAGCGGAAAGCTGGAACGATGCACTTTCTCCGTGGAAAGCCCCTGCGGTATGGGGCAAAGAGAGTTTCGGCGGCAATGCTGCGGACACCCTGCGCTTTCTGACGGAACAGGTCATTCCCACACTGAAGCAACAGTTTCGTCTCCCGGAGAACGTCAAAATCATTCTGGGCGGCTATTCGCTGGCGGGATTGTTTGCGCTGTGGGCATCTACGCAGGCAAATCTATTCTGCGGCATCGCTGCTGCATCTCCCTCGGTGTGGTTTCCGGGTTGGATGGAGTTTGAACAGCGGCACCCGATGCAGGCACAGCACGTTTATCTGAGCCTTGGCGACAAAGAAGAGCATACGAAAAACGCTGTCATGGCTGCGGTAGGTGATAACATCCGCACCCTGCACAGCCGACTTATAGAGCGTGGCGCAGACTGCGCCCTTGAATGGAACAGCGGCGGACATTTCAAAGACGCTGACCTGCGCACGGCGAAGGCATTTCGGTGGGCGATGGAGGAACACACATGACCATTTTGATTGATGCAGACGGCTGTCCGGTCGTCGATCTGACGTTGCAGATCGCAAAGCAATTCAGCGTTCCAGTCATCATCCTGTGCGACGTCTCTCACCAAATCGAGCGGGAAGGTGCGCAGACGCTGGTGTTCGATAAAGGTTCTGACAGCGTGGACTTTGCGCTGGTGAACCGGGTAAAACCGGGGGATATTGTCGTAACACAGGACTACGGGCTGGCCAGCATGTGTCTTGCCAAGTGCGCACGAGTGCTGAACCAAAACGGTCTGGAATACACCGCCGACAATATAGACGCTCTTATGCTGCGGCGATACGAAAACAAAAAGCTTCTCCGTGCCGGAAAGCACCCCAAGGGGAGCCCAAAGCGGACGAAGGAGCAGGATGCCAAGTTTGCGGATACGCTCGAGAAGATCCTGAATTACAACCATTGATACATGCTTTTTGAAGGCTGGAGAAATTCAGCCTTCTTTTTTCATGAGAAAATTGTAACATTTTTTGCAATTTGGTTGCGTTTTGAGGGGGAGTGAATCGGCCCCGTCGTTCTTTCGGCTCATTTTCTTGCATCTGCTTTCCCGAATCTGCTATACTGAAGTCACTTTTTTAATCGGAGGCTTTCATGACAACCCTTCTTCTCCTGCGCCATTCCATCCCGGAGCGCGGCGGTTCCAGCCCCGACCCCGGCCTTTCTGCCGAAGGTCTTCAGCGGGCTGCCGCAGTCTTTCAAAATGACGCTTTCCGCACGGTCTCGCTCGTCTGGTCGTCCCCTTCGCTGCGTGCGCTCCAGACCGCACAGCTGCTGGGGCTTCCCATCCGACAGGACACCCGCCTTGCCGAGCGCCGCACCGGCGACACGACCGGGCAGGACGCTTCGTTCTGGAAACGCCAATACGAAGACCCGGACTTCAAAAATCCGGACGGCGAGTCCTTCCGTGAGGTCAGCGCCCGGATGGCAGACTGCATCCACGAACTGCTGGATTCGCTCCCGGAGGGGCAGAACGCCCTTGTCGTCTCCCACGCCGCCGCTATTTGCAGCTACTTGCAGCGCTTTTGCACCGTTGAGGTGACCGACGCCGCACAGAGGCTCCGCCGGATTACATTTCAGGGCGAAGTTCTGTTGGATGGGCACTTTTGGGAGGCTGATGGATTTGTGCTGCACATCGAAAATCGCCACCCTGTTCTCATCCGCACCATCTAGCCGCAAAAAAGGCACCAGCCTGAGCTGATGCCTTTTGTTGGCGGAGAAAGATCTTTGTTGGATTCAAAATCCGTGGCACATTGACGATTCCACGGCTTGCGGTCGTTGAGTTTATGTCCGGCGACCGTGCAACGGGCATTGTCCGAAAATCCTCAAAGCACCTTGACCTGCTCCGTACCTTTGCACAGGACTGCCACGAGGGTGCAATGACCATTACATCCTAAACAGACAGGACTGCTCCACAACATCTTGTGAGGCAGTCCTGTCTGCTTAGATGCAAAACCGCAAACACATACCAGCAGCAGGGCAAGGAGAATCATTGCTGAAAAATGGGATCGATTCATCCATTTTCCCTTGACTTTTTTATTAGTTGTCGGTATATTGATACTAGTTAGTATCAATTCATATCAGCTATGAGGCGATTGGAATGGACGGAGCCAAATTTGCAAAAATGCTTTCGGACAAGCATCTGTTTGAGCTTGACCGGATGGAGTATAAGTATTCCGTCTCCAGCGTTAAGGAATTTGCAGAGCTCCTCCGTCAGAACTTCGCTCAGCCGTTGCCTTTAGCCGATTTTTCCAGTGATGAGTTGTTCTATCTGCCCAATCTGGCTCAAATCTCCACCAACGGCATGAAGCAGCTCCTTTCTGCTCCTGCAAGCAATCAGACCTTTGACTTACAGGCTATGACCGAGGAAATTCATGCAACCTTCCAAATCGAAAGCATCCGTTCCTCACGCAACAGCATCCGGCATATCCTCAACGGCTATGCTCCGCGCAATGAGGAAGAATCCCGTATTTATGGCATGAAGCGCGGTTTGGACTTCATTGCCGACCGCCAGAACACGATCACCGAGGAAAACCTGCACCAGTTGTATCAAATCAGCACCGGCGACTACCTGCCGGATGAAGACCGTCTGCTGCCTGACCGTTTTTACCGCCACGATGTTGTCTATGTTGTAGGCGGCGAAGCGAGCCGGGAAGGACTTCCGGCGCAACAGCTCCCGGAAGCCATGAAACGACTGGTCGATTTCGCCAACGCTAAGGATGGCATCAACGAGCTGCACAAAGCCGCTATCCTGCACTTTGCCTTTGCGTACTACCACCCCTATTTTGATGGAAATGGCCGCACGGCTCGGCTGCTCCATCTTTGGTATCTTGTCCAGCAGGGCTATCCTGCGGCGCTGTTCACACCGTTTTCCCGGTATATCGCTGAGAGCAAGGCAGCCTACTACAAAGCCTACGACCGTGTCGAAAAGAATGCGCTTATCTCCGGCTACACGGACGTAACGCCGTTTCTGTCCTACTTCTGCAACGAGGTCTATAACCGTCTGCAAGTGGATGCAACACCGCCGCAAGCTGATCTTCAAATCTACCAAGCCGCTCTCTCTGAGGGAAAGATCACCGAAAAAGAACGGCTCCTTTGGGAATACGTTCTTTCTGCTTACGGTGCTGAAGAATTTACCACCAAGCAATTGGAAAAGGACTTCCGCAACGCTGCCTATGCCACGATCCGGACGTTCGTAATGAAGTTCCACGAGATGGGGTTGCTGATGGCAAGGAAAGCCGGGAATCGGATATTTTATAAAGTGAATTAACCAGCAAAAGCCAAGTCATGCTGTACCTGTTTCGTACAGTCGCGGCTTGGCTTTTCTCGTATGCTGTTTGAATGTTGCACTAATTTCTTGACTTGCGAATGCTGAAAGGTCGGCAGGAAACCTATCGCCGACTGTGCGGTAAAAGCTACAACCGGGATTATCTGGGCCATCTGTGTGCGGACGAGATCGGGAACATCATCCGCCCCAACTACGTTTCTGAGCAGTTCCCGAAGCTGTTGGAGAAAAACTGTCTGCGTCCTATCCGCTTCCACGACCTGCGCCACAGCGACTTCTCCACCACCGCCAATATTTACGCCCACCTCGATTACGCTTCCAAGCTCTCGTCTGCACAGGCGATGCTGGAGGGACTGGGCTATGGCAATGCGTCAGTATGATGCCATACGCCCCAAAGACAGGGTGGACGGGCGATGTTCCGGCAAAAAAGAATGGACAGACGAATAAAATTCATCTGCCCATTCGATTTGGCGGAGCATCAGGGAGTCGAACCCTGGCACCGGTCTCCCGGCCTATCGCATTTCGAGTCTTTGAAATCGTTGGATGAAGCTGGTCCCTTGCGGCTGTCATTGGCAGCTGAGGGCATTTTTGCAACCTCCAAAAAGGCACGTCACACCGCAATTTGCAGGAAAAAATCAGCCACTTTTTGCGAGATGACGTTAGAAAAAGCCTTTTTCACACGTGGCGTCAACGGCTGCATTTCAGGTGTAGTTGTGTTAGATGTCCGTTATTACAATTCGCATTTTGATTCGTTGGCACCAACTGCGAATTGTATATCGCAAATAGGCTGCTTGGATTGAAAGCTGCCGCTAAACTTGCGATTGAAATATGCAGTGCTGCCGTTGCTGTGCCAGCTCACAGCAGGCTTCCCTGTCTGAACGCAGCGTTTCCCGAAAGCCGGGAGACGCTGCGTTTTCTCTTGCCCCCATTGGGCTGAAAGGGAAGCCGCCATGTCAACATTCCGTGTCAATAAAAATGTCAACTATACCGTTATGAGCAACCACCACCTGCAGGATAAGAGGCTGTCCCTGAAAGCCAAGGGACTGCTGTCCTATATGCTCTCCCTGCCGTACGATTTGGATTACAGCCTGAAAGGGCTGACAATTGGTTGCAAAGATGGTCTGGACAGTGTACGCACCGCTGTGCTGAAACTGGAAGAACACGGCTACGTCCGCCGTCAGAAAGTCCGCAATGCCAAAGGGCAGATCATCGACTACGATTATCAGGTCTACGAATCGCCTGTCGAGGACGCTCCTGCCGTTCCCGGCAAGGAAGGCGAGCCGTCGGCCCCGTCCGCATCCAAAAGTCCGAAAAGCCGCATGAAACCTCGTTCTTCACCATTTTTGGATTTTCCAAATTTGGCTGAGCCCAATTTGGAAAAGGCAACGCAACAAAATACTAATAAACAAAATACTAAAAGACAAAGTACTAATCTATCAGGGCAGACAGGCAAAACAGCGGATTTTGACCCGATGGAAGCACAGGTTCGGGAGGAGTTCCGGGAACGACTGGAGATTGACACCCTTGCCCAGCGGTATGACCCCGACAAGCTGGAGGAGCTGCTGGACAACATTGTGGAGATGTACTGCTGTCCTCGGCAGACCCAGTACGTCGGCAAACAGCCGCAGACCACCAAGGCCATCCGGCTGCGGCTGGACAAGCTGACCAGTCAGCACGTTGAGTACATCTTCGATGTGCTGTCCAACACCACCCAGCCCATCAAGAACATCATGGCCTATCTGCGCACCACCATCCTGAACGCCCCTACCACGATGGAACACTACTATCAAGCGCAGGGCAACTGGCTGACCGCGCAGAGCCGGAAGGAGTGAACACCGTTTTCCACCATTGCCGCAAAAGACGTTGAAAACCAAGCGAAAAGGAGATTTACTATGAAAAACGAAACGACTGTCCGCACCGAAATCCACTATGCACAACAGGTCGGGGAGTATCAGCTGCCCCTGCTCACCCTGCCGCAGACCGACAGCCACGAACCTCTGGGCAAGTACGCCCGGATGCGGCTGGCCTATCTCAAGACCCAGCGCCCCATGCTGTACAACCAGATGCTGCTGAACGGTACGCTCTGGCTGCATTTGCAGGATGCCCAGAAAACGGCCTGCGAGTAGCTGGAACGCACAATGGCCACTCTGTTAGACAAAGTAACCCCGCGCCGGACAAAGAGCGCGCACAGCTTCTCTGGGTGGCGCACATGAATGGGCTGAAAGCGCAGGCTGAAGAGGTGGTGGTGAGGGAAGTCGTGTATACAGAATGAAACCTCAATTCATCTTGTCTATCCATCCAAACATGGTATAATGGAACAAAGGAGCGTGATACCATGAGCCCAATCAAAGTCCCTGCAAAAATCCAGTTGGTCGAAAAACGTGAAACACGCACAAGCCGTGGAATGCTCTCAAAGGGCTGGTATCGCGTGGATGACCAGCTTGTCATGGTCAAGGGCAACTCCATCACAGAGGCCGGAACCGCTGGGTATGAGCCGTATTCTGAGGTGATGGCATCGCTGATTGCACAGGTGCTGAATTTGCCCCATGTAGAATATACGTTGATGCCTGCCAAACTCTTTCCCGACATTCAAACCTATTCCTGCGATGTAGTCAGCGTCTGCCCCAAGTTCACAACGGACGATGAACAACTGTATCATTTTGCAGACTTGGCTGACGCCCATTTTCTTGCCAGCGGTCAGGCCGCTTCACCGGAGGCACTGTTTCAGTATGCGACAGAATTGTATGGCAAGAAGTGGCTCTATCAGATGTTGGCGTTCGATGCCTTTATCGGCAACGAAGACCGCCACGAAAACAATTTTGATGTAATCGTCCGGGATGGAAAAAATTATGCTCCTCCTATTTACGACAATGGCGGCAGTCTGCTTGCATGGGCAATCGACGAGGAATTGACTGACACGAGGCTCCGTTATCAGTTCGACAAAGCCAAACCGTTCCGCAGTCGTCACGCCCAGCAGATCAAACTGATCGACGAGCCTGTGCTGCCTGTGCATGATCTGGACACGCTGTATCAGGAGATCATGCAGGCTATTTCGCCGATTCTTGCACTATTGAGTGAAAAACGAGCATCTGCGATCCGTCAGTATCTGAAATACCGTCTACATTACCTGAAAGCCGCCATGGGGTGATAAAATGGCCTATCTGAAATTGATGATGGATGAAAAAGAAATCGCCCACTTGAGCGAAGATGGGCAGTCTCTTTGCGCAAATGAGGGTGTGCCGCAGTATTATCTGCCACTGAACCTTTTCATCGGTGACAAACGTGAAGTTCCATTAGTCGATGTGGTGGTTTGGGCAAAGAAGCGTATCTTTCCGAAAAATCGGATGGACTGTAAAGAAATCCTGAAACGGATGGGCCTACCGGACTACAATGCGTGGGAAATTGTTAAGCGTACCAATGCCTGCCTGATGGAAGATCCCTATTGGCTGCGATTCGGCGAAGATGAAACTTTTGAGGACACAACGCGCGGACGAGCCAGAAGGATCATGAATGATAATCAGAAAAGCGGCTGATGCTAATTGATATCAACCTATATCAATTAGCAAGTACAACAAAGCCCACAGGTTGGATGGAATTCCAGCCTGTGGGCTTTGCTTTGCCATATTCGTGCAGTTTCTGCTCCGGTTCAGCGGCAGACCGGATCTGCGGCATCGTAAAGGGCTTGTGCCATGCGGCTGGCATCCTCCGGGGTCATCAGATCCTGCACCACATTGCGGACGGCAGTGCCCGCCGCAAATTCGTATTTCGGGATGGAGAACGGCATACAGAAAAGAGCAGCATATATCAACAGCCGCCCCTGCCAATATGCGAAAAATTTTTAATCGATTGCGCTTCCCGCGGTGGTTGGTTTTATGTCTGCGGTACGAATACCTTCTGCTAAAAAATATTACTGCAGCTATTGACAACCGCTCACCGGCTAATATATAATTAAATCGTATAAATTGCAAATTAACCATGCTGCCGGATTCGAGATTGATTTTATGAATCCTAAGGCAGTACCGCATAATTCCAGGCACAGCGCCTGACAAAACGTTGCTTCATCCGTCAGGCAAGAGTGGTGCGGTGTTTTATGAAAGAGCACGTAAATAAATTAAAATAGAAAAGAGGTAGCAACATGGAAAACTATGTCAGCATCAATCCGGATCGGTTGTGGGCGCGATTGAACGAGGTAGGGCATATTGGAAGTGATTCCAGAGGCGGAATCAGTCGTTTTGCTTGGGAACCCCCTTATAAGGAAGCCGTAATGCTCCTGATCCGGTGGATAAAGGAAGCGGGCCTGACGGCAAGGATCGATACCGTTGGAAATGTATTTGCCCGGCTGGAGGGCGATGATCCACATGCTCCGGCTGTGCTGAGCGGCTCTCATTTTGATACCGTACCTCAAGGAGGATGCTTTGATGGATTGGCTGGTGTAATGGGGGCATTGGAAGCGCTGGTTGCCATCAAAGAATCCGGACTTCCGCACAAAAAGCCTTTGGAAATGGTGGCCTTTATCAATGAAGAAGCCAGCCAATTTTTGGGCGGAACATTCGGAAGCAAGGCGATATGCGGGATGCTTCCGGACGACTACGCTTTTCATCTGCGCAATCGACAGACAGGTCAGCTTCTCAGCGATGCCATGAGAGAATTCGGGATGGGGTTGGATCCAGAAAGGTTAACAGAGAGTAAAATAGACCCCCACGCCTATTGTGGTTTTTTGGAAATGCATATAGAGCAGGGGCGGTATCTGTTGGACGCAGACAAACCCTTCTCCATTGTCAGCTGTGTTGCAGGCATTAAACAGTTTTATCTCCACTTTCATGGAACAGCAGCGCATGCCGGTGGAATGGCGATGTCGGATCGTCATGACGCTTTGGCCGCAGCGGCGGCAGTAATTTCCGCTGTGGAAAATCTGGCAAAGGAATGCAGCAAAGACACTAGAGGTACGGTTGGATATATTTCCGTGTTACCTTGTGAACACAATATTATCCCGGAGGACGTGACGATTTCCGTGGATTTCCGTGAAACGGAGGACATGAAGTGGGAAAAGCTCTATACGGATCTGATTGAGGTCACGAAGCAGGAATGCGCAAAACGGGGTCTATCTTGGACTGTGGAAACAACCTGCGACCTGAGACCGGCGCACTGCGCACCGGAACTGATCCATATTTTGGAAGAAGCAGCCGTCGGAACCGGATTTGAGAAAGACCGAATGATCAGCTTCCCCGCACATGACTCTATGAATATGTCGAGAATTATGCCGATGGGGATGCTGTTTTTGCGAAGCTCAAATGGCGGGCTCAGCCATTGCCCTGAGGAGTATACAACCCGTGATGATCTGGTCATTGGCACACAGATATTGACAAACGCTCTGTTTATCGCGGCCAACCGAGAGAACTGAAAACAGAAAGGGACAGAAACCATGACAGCAGACTATTTGTTTATCCATGCGATTCTGATCACTATGCGTGGAAACGGCGTAGGTATTTTAGAAGATGGCGCTGTGGCTGTAACCGGAAACCGGATCAGCGCTGTCGGTGCTACGAAAGAGGTTCTTCAGGATTGGTCGGCGCATCGGGTGATTGACGCATCCGGAAAAGTGGTGATGCCCGGCCTCATCGATGCGCATATCCATACGGGAGATGGCTTGGTTCGCGGTGTGTCTCAGGATCTGAACAACTGGATGCAGCATGGGCTTTGGCCGTTTGAACAGGAATTGCGGAAGGATGTTGATGCAGTATGCAAAGGTTCCTTGATGAATATTGTAGAGGCACTCAAGGCGGGCACTACGACCTTCTGCGATTTTGATACTCCTATGACGCAGATCGTCCAAAACCATGTCAAGGTTGGAACACGAGCCAGAGTTGCCGAGCTTATCAGTGAGCTGCCAGAGGAAAATAAGACGGCTGTGGGTGAGCTGTACACCTTTGACCCGGCTCAGGGCAACCGAAAATTTCTCAGAAATCTGGATCTGATCCAGAAATGGAACGACCGTGAAAACGGCCGGATCACCTGTATGCTGGGACCGCAAGGCCCCGATATGTGCAGCAAGGAACTGCTTTTGGAGATACAAGAGGCTGCATTCAGGCTGGATACCGGTATCCACATGCATGTTTCTCAGGGTGATAGAGAGATCAACCAAATGATGAAGCGTTACGGAAAGCGTTCGATCCCTTTCCTGGACGAAATCGGATATCTGAATCACAGATTAATGGCAGTCCATCTGACAGAGGCAACCAAAGAGGAAACTCAGCTGCTTGCATCCAAGGGAGCAGGAATGATTTTATGCAGTGGGAGCATTGCAATTATTGATGGCATTATTCCACCGGCTGCAGAATTTTTGGAGGTCAGCGACAGATTGGCACTTGGTTCTGATCAAGCCCCCGGAAACAATTGCAATAATATGTTCAATGAAATGAAGTTTACGGCCATACTGAATAAGTGTAAGTTCAAAGATCCCTCGGTGTTCCCGGCAGGGAAGGTTTTGAGAATGGCGACCATTGAAGCAGCAAAGGCGATTGGTCTTGGAAACGAAATCGGTTCCATTGATGTCGGAAAAAAAGCAGACCTTCTGATGATCGATATGACTCAGCCGTGTCTGTCACCCATCATTCTCCACCCGGTACGCAATGTAGTTCCCAATTTGGTTTATTCTGCCAAGGGAAGTGAAGTGGAGCTGGTAATGGTAGACGGTAATATCCTTATTGAGAACTTCCAAGTCCTTACCGTAGACGAAAAGCGGGTCGTTCGGGATGCACAGGCGGCAGTGGAACGAGTCTGCAAAGCAGCAGAACTCCCTTTTTCTAAAATCCCCGAATCCAGACTGCACCGCATGATGCAGAATGATGAACTGTGAGGTATCCAGGTATGAAATATGATCTTGTCATTTACAATGCAAAAATTGTGACAGAGGAAGAGGTCTTTCTGGGATATATCTGTGTTTCTGACGGAAAAATTGCAGCCATGGGCTCCGATGCTCCGGTTTATGAGGCGGCACAGTCGCTGGACGCCAAAGGGATGCTGCTGCTTCCGGGAGCAATCGATACTCATCCGCATTTTTTTGAGCCCGGAGCAGAGGCGCGGGAGGATCTGGAACACGGAACCCAGGCCGCTGCCTCAGGCGGGTTTACGACGATATTGGATATGCCTAACACCCCCGAACACCCTGTACTTGATTTGGAGGCATTTGCGCTAAAACAGGAAAGGGCTGAACGAAAGGCGTTGATCGATTATGCATTCTGGGGTGCCGCAACGCCGAAAAATATAGAGCAGTTTGTTCCGCTGCACAAGCAAGGATGTGTAGGTTTCAAGGCATTTACGGTTTACGCCGGTTCCAACTACCCCTTTTCTGATGAGTATAGCCAGCTGAAGGAGATGGAAAAAGTCGCATCCTTCCATGGTATTTTTGGGGCTCACGCTGAAGACCGGACACTGGTCAACGGTTTTTCAAATGAGCACAAGGAGGAGCCTTGGTCTCTGGCAGTTCACGATGCAAGCCGTCCCTGGATTGCGGAGCTGACCGCAATCAATACCTTACTGCTTTATGCAGAAAAGACAGGATGCAAGTTGCATATCTGCCACATGTCCATTCCGGAAGGTGCTGAGCGAATCGCCTCTGCGCGCCGAATGGGCGTAGATGTGACTGTGGAAACCTGTGCTCACTATCTAACTCTGAATTATCAGGATCAGGCTTATCTGGGAACATTCGCTATGATCAATCCGCCTCTGAGAAGTCGAGACAGGATGGAACGCCTGTGGAAATATGTACTGGACGGAACCATCGACTACCTCGGAACAGATCACGCACCCTACCTGCTATCGGACAAGCTCCCACCGGATGGAGATTTGCGGAAGGCTGCCTGCGGTGCGCCCGAAATTGATGTTGCCATTCCTTTGATTCTGGAGGAAGGTGTCCGCAACAGAAAGATGCCGCTGCAGCGCTTTGCTGCATTTACATCAACAAATGCAGCAAAAAGATTTGGGTTGTATCCTCGAAAAGGTATTCTGGCTGTGGGGGCCGATGCGGACTTTTATTTGGTTGATATGGACACGAATTGGACCTATTCCCGCAAGAACAGCTTTTCTGCCAGTAAGCTCGATAAATTCGCGCACGAGGGCAGGACTTTTCACTGCCGAATCGTCTCCACATGGGTTCGGGGCAATGCGGTTTATCGCGATGGTGTTATCAAGCAGAAGCCCGGCTATGGTCGGATGATACGTCCTGAATGGGATTCCCAAAAGGAAAAGGGATAAGCAACTGTCACACAATTCCCGTCTGACGCCTTAAGCGCCGCTCCGGCAGAGCCTGCGCAGTTTTGTCATAAGAAAAATGGGTGAACCACAGCCGTGAAGCCTGTGGTTCACCCATTTTGTTTGTATCTTTTCTTTTACGAGGAAACGCACTGGCCGGACGTACCGGGCGCGGGGCCGGTAGATTCCCGAACAATCAGCTGCGGCTCGCTAGCAAGTTTGAGAACGTCCGAATCACCCGTTGCCTTCAGCACCATATCAACAGCCAGTTCACAAAGTGCCTCGGTACAATAAGATACTGTAGTGATTTTGGGACGAGTCATAGTAGTCAGGTAGATATTATCAAAGCCGCAGATCGAAACGTCCTGAGGGACACGCTTATCCTCACTGTTCAGGACGCAGGAAAGCGCGCCGAATGCTACAAGGTCGTTTACGCCGATAACAGCTGTAATATCCTTACGTTTCAGCAGCTGCTCCATTATGGAATATCCGGCTTCCGCTTCGGACTGCCCGGAATCGCCCAACGGAGCAGTAAAAACCTGAAGCGTTTCCGGCGGCAGACCCGCATCGCGAATGGCACTTCTGATACCCTCCAGACGTTTCGTACGGGTCAGGGAGACCGAAGAAACAGAGCTCATCAGGAAAGCGATACTCTTGTGTCCCAGATCCAAAAGATACTTTGCCACCAGATACCCACATCGAAACCCATTCAGGCTGATTGTGTTTAACGGAATATCGTCCGATTTCTCACTTAGTAGAACTACCGGGATGGTATGCGAAAGCTGGACAACACGTTTCATCCAATTGGGGGTAAACAGATAGATGACACCATCCATGTGCTTTTCCTCACACAAGTCCAGATAGGCCTTTTCACGTTCCGGATTGCGGTAAGTACAGCATAGGATCACGCTGTATCCAAGACGGGCAGTGTATTTTTCGATATACTGCATCAGCATGGGGTAATAAGGATTGTCCATCGTTGGAAGAAATACGCCCAACAGCTTGGATTGGCTGGTTTTAAGCCCTCTGGCAAAGGAATTTGGAATATACTGAAGTTGATTTGCTGCGTCCAGCACTTTTTTTCGGGTCTCTTCGGATAAAGACACATTGGGGGTATTGTTCATTACAAAGGAAACGGTTGTTTGGGATACGCCTGCAAGCTTGGCGACATCCTTGGATGTAGCTCTTTTCATAAAACACGGCTCTCCAACTGTTTATTAATAGATTACTTAACCAGTATACTCGATATTTCGCGATTTTGCAAGTGTAAATTCGGTAATATAATTTGTTTTCCAAGATATTGTCTGATCGGTGGAGCCGCTCCACCCCATGGGCGGCATCGCATATTTTTAGGTGACGATGCACTCTGGCCGCCAAACAAACTGCACACACCACACTGTGCTGTATTGCCGAGCATCCTTGCGGCTGAGTATTCGCTGTAGGATTAAATATCTTCCCCCCCCCCAAAAAAAAAAAAAAATTAATCCCCCAGAACATTTTACTATTGACAACGCAAAAAAAGCACTATATAATTAAAGCACGATTAAGACGTATTACCCAAAATTTAATAACAAGGAGAAAAAGATTATGAATCTGAACAATTACGTAGCAGTAATCACTGGTGGTGCCAGCGGCATCGGCGAAGCAACGGTACGGCTCTTTATCGAGCGCGGCGCCAAAGTGGTCATTGTTGATCTCAACGAGGAACGGGGCAGCGCCTTAGAAGCTGAGCTTGGAGAACGCGCTTGGTTCTACAAAGCAGATGTCAGCGATTCCGCGCAGGTGCAGGCGATGTTTCAGGCAATAGAGGAAAAGTATGGCGTGGTCGATGTGCTGTACAACAATGCCGCCTACTCTCTGAGCAAAACGCTTTGGGATACCACTGAAGAAGACTGGGATCGCGTAATGAGAGTCAACCTGAAGGGGTATTTCCTGTGTGCAAAATATGCCCTGCCTCTTATGAAAAAGAGCAGCCACGGCTCCATTATCTGCACCGGCAGTGAACTGGGCGTGGTTGGCTGCGTGGAGAGCCTCGCATACAATACCTCCAAGGGTGGGATCATTCAATTTGCAAAGAGCCTGGCTTTGGAGCTGGCTCCCTTCGGTATCCGCGTCAACGTGGTCTGCCCCTCCGGCACGGAAACACCCGCATTTATCAAGGATATGTCCCGAACCGGCAATTATGAGGCGGAGGTTGCCCGTCTGATTTCCAGCTATCCCCTGAAACGCCTCGGTCAGCCCATCGATATGGCTTACGCTGTGGCATTCTTTGCAAGCGAGGAATCTTCTTTTATTACCGGAACCCATCTGATGGTCGATGGCGGCTACACCGCTCAATAAAAATGTAACGGCTACAAAAGCAGAGTAAATGAAAGGAGAAACCCTATGGAAACAAGGAATGAAACAATTCACGAACAGGGAAAGCTGAAGCGGAAGCTGGGGCTTGGCGCCGCCTTGGCAGTGGCTGTCGGCACAACGGTTGGTTCCGGTATTTTCTCGTCGCTGGCGGAAGTGGCTGGTGCATCCGGTTCTGCGTTGATGATGATTGCCAGCTTTGTTATCGGTGGTCTGATCATGATCCCCCAGAATCTTCTCTATGCGGAGCTTGCATCAGCATATCCGGAAGATGGCGGTCAATATACATGGCTGAAAGAAGCAGGCTGGCGTCCTGTGGCCTTCCTGAACGGCTGGCTGGCCTTCTGGGCAACCGATCCTTCAACCTGCTCTGTCATGTCCTTGGCAATCGCCAGCTATCTTGCTTTCTTCATTCCTGCACTGACAGGAATCGGCATTAAAGTCGTAGCAATCCTGCTGATTATTGGTTTCACCACGCTGCATTATCGCTCCGTAGAAGCCGGCGCACGGTTTCAGGCTTTTATTACCAGTCTGAAGCTGCTGCCCTTCTTCCTGCTGGTTGGCGTTGGCCTGTTCTACATGAACACTGAGTTGATTTCTGTGCCCGCTGCTGCAGGCGCTCCTGTAGGAATTGCCGCCTTGCTCGCCGGCGTATCTGCAACCACATGGTCTTACGATGGCGCAATAGGCGCTTGCTATATGGCAGGCGAAGTAAAAGATCCCGACAAGACCATGCCAAAGGTAATGATCTACTGCATTGCAATTGTCATTCTTCTGTACGCCGGTCTTTCTACCATTGCAGCAGGCCTGATCCCTCTGGGAGAGCTTGCGGCCTCCGATGCTCCTATTGCGCTTGCATTCTCAAAAATCCCTGTAATCGGTTCCACTGCAGGCATCATCACCGCGCTGATGGCAATCGTTGTAATTACGGGATCGGTTTCCGGTGCAACGATGTACCAGCCTCGTCTGGAGTACGCAATGGCAAAGGACGGATTATGGTACAGCCGTTTTGCGGAAGTACATCCCAAATACAATACGCCTTCCTTTGCACTGATGGCTCAGGCTATTTACGCAATCATTCTGGTTTGCGTTTCCGGCATCAACGATCTTCTGGGCTATTTCACATTTATTTGTCTGGTGAAAAACATGCTGGTGTTCTGCACCATGTTTGTTCACCGCAAAAAGGCTGACTATAACCCCGGCTGGAAATGCCCGGCGTGGAAAATTATGACGGTTATTGCAATTTTTGCAAACGGCATCCTTCTGGTTTCCACGTTCATGTGGGCACCTACTGCAGCCTTGATTGCCAGTGGCGTTGCACTTGTTACCGGTCTGCCTGCCTACTATTTCTTCGATAAGAAAAACAGAACCGCAGCTGACGGAAACTAATTTACAAAAGATCTTAAAGGTTGCTGCACGCTTGTACAGCAGCCTTTTCTCAAAGAACAGGAGATAATCTTATGGAAATGAAAAAAATCTCAACGTCCAAAGCTGCACAGCCCGGCGGCTGGTATTCCCAAGCATTTCGAATCGGAGACCTCATTTATACAGCAGGTATAACAGGTGTGGATCCGGAAACAGGGAAACTGGCAGCTCCCGATGATATTGTTTCTCAGACACATCAGATTATGAAGAACATGAAAGCAATTCTTGCCGGAATTCTCTCCGGAGTCTTCACAAGTCTTGCCGGCGTGTGGGTCTTCTCAACATTATTTCATCTGGATAAGCAGATCTATGCAACGTTACTTCCGAAGTCGATTACAACAGCAATCGGAATGGGCATTTCGGAAGAGCTTGGCGGAATCG
>OHQY01000128.1_pt1 | contig 21812 bp, 20 predicted proteins | sample 1578311 | NCBI WGS metagenome assembly OHQY01 (sample SAMEA3879545, study PRJEB24766) | human gut metagenome | biome: human-associated habitat; feature: feces | place: USA | collected 1985/1987 | reverse complement strand
CCAGCCGTGGGGCGGGTGGGGTCGAGGCGGCGGACCGTCTCGTTGGTGCGCTTATAAAAGCTCTCGTCGTCGGCGCTGCCGCTGACCCGCACGCCCCACAAAAAGATGCTGGGGTGGCTGCGGCACTGGCAGACCATCTCGCGGCAGTTCTGCAATGCCTGAGCCTGCCAGGCGTCATCCCCGATGTGCTGCCAGCCGGGCATCTCCACGAACACCAGCAGGCCCAGCTCATCGCAGGCATCCAGAAAAGCCGGGCTCTGGGGGTAGTGGCTGGTGCGCACTGCATTGCAGCCCAGCTGCTTTTTCAACAATTGGGCATCCAGCTGTTGAATGCTGTCCGGCATGGCATAGCCCTGATAGGCGTAGCTCTGATGACGGTTCAGGCCCCGCAGCTCCACCCGCTGGCCGTTCAGATAAAAGCCCCCGGCCACGAACTGGATGGTGCGGAAGCCGAACCGGGTGCTCTTTTCGTCCAGCACCCGGTCGGGCAGGCCGCTGGTGCCGGGCCGGATGAGCCGGACGGTCAGGGTATAGAGGAAGGGGTGCTCCACGCTCCAGGGATGCACGCCGTTCAGGGTGCCCACAATGGGCAGGCTGAGTTCACCGCTGTACAGGGCTCTGCTCCCGGCGGGGCTGCGGATCTCGGCCTGCAGGGTGCAGCCGATGGTTTCGCCCACTGTGGAGGAATAGATGCGGAAATCGCCCTCGGCCTGCGCCTCGATGAAGATGTCGCGCAGGTAGGCGGGCTCCTTCACGTCCAGACTGACGGCCCGGTAGATGCCGCCGTAGGTCAGAAAATCGATCTGCCCGCCGAAGGGAGGAATGTTCAGGTCCTCCCGGCTGTCGCACCGGACAGCCACCACATTTTTTTGGCCCAGCAGCAGCGATTCGGTCAGGTCCACAGTAAAGGCGGTGTAGCCGCACCCGTGGTGGAACACCCGCCGCCCGTTGCAGAACACGGTGGCATCGTGGGCCACGGCTCCAAAGGTCAGCAGTACCGTGCGGCCCTGCCACTCTTTGGGCGCAAAAAACTCCCGCCGGTAGCCGGACACCCGCTGGTATTCGTTCTCGTTGCAATAGTTGTAGGGCAGCGTTTTGACCGTGTGGGGCAAGCGCACCGGCTCCAGCTCCACCCCGGTGCATTCGGGGCGGACGATGGCGGGATCAAAGGTGGGGGCAAACAGCCAGCCGTCGTTCCAATCGTAGTGTTCCATAGCCTGTCTCCATCGCTCTGCACAAAATAATTCTTACCCTTATGCTACCACAAAGTTGTGAACGAAAAAAGCACTCCGTCCCTTATTTTTTCCGTTTTTGCAGAAAAAGCTGTTAAAATCAAAAACGCCCCCGCCGGCAAGGGCAGAGGCGCAAGGGAAATATCAGAATCTGGGAAGGTCGTAGGCACGCATGGCGGGGTGCTTGTGGGAAATCTGCTCTTCCGTAGAAACTACGCTGGTGCCAAACTTACAGGATTGACATTGATAAATTTCAACATGAGTGCGATTCTCGACCGAATCATTATATCGGGGGTCGCGTCCCTGACAAGGAATAAAATTGACTGTATACCAGGAAGCATAATACTCATCCACACAAATCATATCGCTCTGTCCGCAATATTCACAGACGAGGACCGCAGGTTCGGCAGTTGTTGCAGCATTTGTGGAACGAACCTGAGACGCTGCGAATGTGGGAAGAGCACATAGACTTGCCAGAAGAAAAGCGGCGAAAAATGCGGAAAGAATCTTTTTCATGGTAAACGCCTCCTTTTTGAGAAAGTATGGGGGTGAACTTCTCTGATCTCATCTTCATTATAGCATGGATCGCAGAAAGAGAAAATTGTGAGAGGAACAGAAAAAAGAGAGCTCCTTTTATGCGGATTGACGACAAAAAAACGCTCCCGCCGGAAAGGCGGGAGCAGAATGCAAGGATTATAAAGTACTATAAGTGAATAAGCAAAAGCTAATTACCAGCCGTGTTCATGCTCAACCTTCGTTTCACGGACAGCGTCGCCAAAGCCGCTTCCACAATGATCACAGAGATAGTACTTGGTTAAATCGCGATAATACTCCTTATCACGATATTGAGGATCGCCGGAAAGGCATTCGACATACCGATTGAAAATCCAAGGACCTTCTGTTTTGGTATTGTACCGGACTTGACCAATGCCACATTCGTCGCAAAGAGAAGCATAAGGAACAACGCTAGAGTTGTCGATAGAAGGGTCATCAGAAATGACAGAAGTTGTTGTAGCTGATGCGGGAGCGAGCAACATGGAACCAACTAAAACTCCAGAAAGTAAACAGGTGATAAGCTTTCTCATAGTGATGGCCTCCTTTGATAAAATAATAATTCAACCCTCACTGGATTGTGAATACAGTATATCATAAAATCCTTTTAATGGGAATTGAGGAAGTAAATGAAAAAAGATAATAGATATTGTGCGATTTGTCAACGAAAAAGCCCCCGCCGGGCAGGCGGGAGCGAGGGGAAACTCAGCGGATGAAATTGGTCATGGGGCGGCGGGGATTTTCAGGGTGGGTGATGCCGTTTGCTTTGCCCAGTTCGATGCACTTGAGCAGCCAGGCCATGTTGCGGCCCAGCTCCCGCATCACGGCACAGCCCTCTTCATCCTCCAGCACCTGCTCGGGCTTGGAGCCGTGGACCATGGGCCAGTAGGAGCCGCTGACCAGCGGCATGTGGAAGAACTCGGGGTACTTTACCAGCTGGTCCAGCGTGGTGGTGGTGCCGGCGCGGCGGGCCGAAGCGCAGATGGCGGCGGGCTTGTAGGCCAGATACTTGCCGCCCGCGTAGGCCAGACGGTCCATGAAGCTGGTCATGTTGCCGGAGGCGGACGCATAGTGGACAGGTGTGCCGAACACAAAGGCATCGGCGGTCTTGGCCTTTTCGATGGCCTCGTTGACCACGCCGCCGAAGACGCAGCCCTTGCCGGCGGCACAGCCGCCGCAGCCGATGCAGCCGCCCACGGGCTTTGTGCCGACGTTCAGGATCTCCGTCTCGATGCCGGCGGCGTTCAGCTCCCCGGCGATGAGGCTCAGTGCGGTATAGGTGCAGCCCTTCTCGTGGGGGCTGCCGTTGATGAGCAGGACTTTCATGATAAATACTCTCCTTTTGTACGCCCGAAAAAGCGGCGTTCTGGTATGATTTTAGCACATTCATGACCGTAACGCAACGAATCATGACGCTGCCCTTGACAAAGACCGGCGGTATGACGATAATATGAAGTTACGATAACAGGAAAGACCCGAAGGAGGCCAAAACCATGCGAGTCATTGCAGGAGAAGCCCGCGGCAGACGGCTGGAAGCGCTGCCCGGCACGGATATTACCCGCCCCACCCTCGATCAGGTGAAGGAGGCGATGTTCAGCATCGTCCAGTTCGACCTGCCCGGAGCCCGTGTGCTGGACCTGTACGCAGGCAGCGGCCAGCTGGGCATTGAGGCGCTGAGCCGGGGCGCTGCCCGGTGCGTGTTCCTGGACGAGAACCGTGAGGCCGTGAACATCGTTATGAAGAACTGCAAGAACTGCGGCGTCTTCGACCGCAGCCGCGTCAACATCGGCGAAGCGGCCCGCTTCCTCTCGGCCTGCCGGGAGCAGTTCGATCTGGTGCTGCTGGACCCGCCCTTCCACAACGGCACGCTGGAAAATATCCTCCCCATCGTGGACAAGTGCGTCGCCCCCGGCGGCATCGTCATCTGCGAGAGCGAGACGAAACTCGTCCTCCCCGCCGAAGTGGGCGGCTTACAGCTGAAGAAGCAGTATAAGTACGGCAAAGTCCTGCTCTGGAAATATGTGAGACCCATGGCAGACGCCGCAGAGGAAGAAGGAGAAGCGTGATGAACGTCAACGAGCTTTTGGATACCATCGAGGACCTGCTGGAAGAGAGCACCGGAATGCCCCTTTCGGGCGGCAAGCGCATCGTGGATGTGGAACAAATTCGGGACTATCTCGATGACATCCGCGCAAACCTCCCCGTGGAGCTGCGTCAGGCCCAGTCCATCGTCAGCGACCGCGCCCAGCTCATCGAGTCGGCCAACGCGCAGGCACAGGCCATCGTCAAGAAGGCAGAAGAGCGCGCCCGCATCCTCGTGAGCGAGGCCGAGATCGTCCGCGCCGCCCAGCAGCGTGCGTCCGAGATCGTCTCCGCTGCCCAGACCGAGGCCCGCGCCGTCCGCCAGACGGTCACGGATTACTGCGATAATATGCTGAAAACCACCGAGGAGACGATGTCTGAGAACGCCGCCCAGGTGAAAAACGTCCGCGCGAACCTGCGCCAGACCCCCCGCCGCGGCGTGTGATGGGCCGCTCCTGACCTGAATCCAGTCCTCTGCGAGTAAAAATGACGATTCGCAGGGGCTTTTTTTGTAACATTTTGTAGGAAAAAAGCGCAGGAAAAAACTTGCATTCGGCGTTTCGATTTGCTAAAATAAAATAGAGTCGTCAGGTATCTTGACAGAGCAGAAAAGGGGACAAACTCCCCGGGAGATGTCCGGCGTATCGGACGGCTCGGAACACGAAACGAAAGGAGGCTGGGCGCGATGACTCAGACAGAAGATTTGGCGCAGTTCGACCCGGCCTCGTTTGAGCATATCCCCGTGCTTCTGAACGAGTGCCTCGACGGACTGAACATCGACCCGGCAGGCACCTATCTGGACGGCACGGCGGGCGGCGCCAGATCGCCCTCCGGCTGGACGGCGCAAAAGGCGGGCGGCTCGTCTCCCTCGACCAGGACCCCGACGCGGTGCAGACCGCCAGGGCGCGGCTGGCCGGGCTGCCGGCCACGGTGGTGCAGATAAACTTCCGCTATGCCGGACAAGCCCTCGAGAGCCTCGGCATCGAGAAGATAAACGGTGCGCTGCTGGACCTCGGCGTTTCCAGCCATCAGCTGGACGACGCGGCCCGGGGCTTTTCGTACCGGGCAGACGCCCCGCTGGACATGCGGATGAGCCAGCAGGGGGAGACGGCGGCAGACCTCGTGAACACCGCCAGCCGGGAAGAGATCTCCCGCATCCTGCGGGACTACGGCGAAGAGCCCTATGCCTGGCAGATCGCCGGCCGCATCGTGGAGGCCCGCGAGACGGCCCCCATCGAGACGACTTTGCAGCTGGCCGACATCGTGGCCGGCGCCATGCCGCCTGCGGAGCGGCGCAAGAACAAGAATCCCTCGCGGCGCACGTTTCAGGCGCTGCGTATCGCGGTCAACCACGAGCTGGACGCTCTGGAGGAGGGTCTGGATACCATCTTCGACCACCTCGCCCCGGGCGGAAGGCTGTGTGTGATCACCTTCCATTCGCTGGAGGACCGGCTGGTGAAAAACAAGTTCCGCCGCTGGTCCACCGCCTGCACCTGCCCGCCGGAGTTCCCGGTCTGCGTCTGCGGCGGCAAGGCGAAGGCAAAGCTCATTACCCGGAAGCCCATCGAGGCCGACAAGCAGGAACTGGAGGAGAACCGGCGCAGCCGTTCTGCTCATCTGCGCGTTTTGGAGAAACTCTGAGCCGGATAAGACGCCGCTCAATGTAAGAGGAGGAGATCAACTATGGGTCAGCCAGCTTATGATATGTCGTCTGAGGTGCGTCGCAGAAAAGCGCCTCAGACTCAGCGCAGGGTCGCACTGCGGGTGGAAAAGGGCGGCAAACGCCGTCTCAGCCCGTTCCAGGCGGCCATGCAGCACGCACTTCAACTGATCTCGATGGCGCTGCTGGCAGGCTTTGCGGTAAGCCTGCTGTGGAGCGAGGCCCAGCTGGTGGAGGTCAACGACCAGATCCAGAAGGCCAAAGCGGAACTCGTGAGCGAGCAGAGCCAGTACACCTACTATAACAGTGTCCTCAACAGCAAGACCAACATCACCAGCGTGGAAGAAGTGGCCGGGCGGCTGGGCCTCATGAAGATGGACCAGAGCCAACTCACCTACATCCGCCTCGACAGCGACAGCGTACTGGTGCGCAGGGAGTCGGCTGTCCACCAGTGGACGGATTTCCTGCACGACGGTGCCATGACCATTCTGGCCTCCGTCCGCAGCGCAAAATAAGCAAACAGACAGAAAAGCGTGCGGCAGCGCACGCTTTTCTGGTTTCTGCAGGAGAATACCATGCAAAACAAGCCCTCCAACGACCAGCATAAGAGCATCTACTACCGCCTCCGCCGCAGCGACCCGCACGAGCGCCTCAGTGCGCGGCTGCGGCATTTCAGCTTTGGCGCGGCGGTATTTTTTGTAGTGGCGGCTGCGGGCATCGTCACCCACAGCCTGTATAACATCCAGATAAAACAGGGCGCGACCTTCCGCCAGTATGCGGCCCAGCAGCAGCTGCTGGACAGCACCATCCAGGCCACCCGCGGTGAGATCTACGATGCCTCCGGCATCACGCTGGCGTCCACCAGCGTAGTATGGACCATCTGGGCCGACCCCAGCTACAGCACGGCCCTCTTCACCAGCCAGACCGTCGAGGAGACGGGTGAGGCTGTCAAGACCGTGGACGAGACGACGCTGGCCGAGGTGAGCCGCCAGCTCACCCTGCGGCTGCTCTCCGGCGACGGCGAGAGTCTGGACAGCGTAGATACCTCCTCGGCGGAATATCAGACCCAGTACCAGACCGTCCACGACGCGCTGGCCAAGAACGGCTCGTCCTATCAGGTTCTGGCCACCAAGGTGAACAATGCCGTCAAGCTCTCCATCGAGAAATACATCAGCGAATATAATAAAGATCACGCCAAGGCCAAGACTCTGGAAGACGGCACCGTCATCAAGAAGGGACGTGTCTCCGTCTCTTCGTCCAAGAGCTTCCAGCGCGATTACCCCTACGGCGCGTTCGCCGCATCGGTGCTGGGCTTCTGTAACGGCGACGGCGAGGGCTTCTACGGCCTCGAAAAATCCTACGATGACACCCTCGCGGGCGTCAATGGCCGCACCATCACCCTCCGCAATGCCTACGGCAACGCCATCGCCGACGCCAACGCCACCACTTACGCCGCCAAGGACGGCTCCAATCTGGTGCTGTCGCTGGACGTCAATGTGCAGGAGGTCGTGGAGCGCTACCTCAACGAGGCCATCTACGCCAACACGGTCGAGAACCGCGGCGCAGCCATCGTCATGAACGTCAAGACCGGTGCCATCCTTGCCATGGCCTCGAAGCCTGACTTCGACCCCAACGCTCCGCTGGATTTCAGCGAGAATCTGACCTATCTGAATGAGCAGGTGAACGCCGAGCCGGAGATCTACACCATCTACAAGAAAGACGCCAACGGCAACTATCTCCGGGATGAGCAGGGCAAGAAGATACCGGAAGAGAATCCCGACTACACCGGCACCTACCGCGACATCCAGTGGAAGAACAAGACCATCACCGAGCTGTACTACCCCGGAAGCGTCTTCAAGGTCATCACGGCCGCCATGGGTGTGGACTCGGGCAAGGCCACCTATTACACCACCTTCAACTGCTCCGGTGCCTACGGCGTGGCAAAAGAGACGTATCACTGCGCCGGTAAGAAGTCCCACGGCGTCCAGAACCTCGCCGAGGCCCTCCGGAACAGCTGCAACATCTACTTTATCCAGCTGGGTCAGCGGCTGGGTCCCAGCGTCTTCTACGACTACTTCGACGCTTTCGGCTTCACCGAGCGCACCGGCGTGGACCTGCCCAACGAGACGGGCATGATGAAGTATTACACCAAGAGCCAGCTGGGCGAGGTCGAGCTTTCGTCTTCCTCCTTCGGTCAGGCAATGGCTGTGACCCCGCTGCAGGTCTGCACCGCCATCTCGGCAGCCGTCAACGGCGGCTACCTCGTCACCCCTCATGTGGTGGATAAGATAACCGACCAGAACGGCAATGTCGTCGAGGAGATCGGCGCGAACATCCGCCGTCAGGTCATCAGCAAGAGCGCCAGCGAGACCATCCGCCAGATCATGGAATACGAGGTCGGCGACGGCACCACCACCGGCGGCGGCTCCAACGCCTACGTCGCGGGCTACCGCATCGGCGGCAAGTCCGGTACGTCCGAGCAGCTGAACATGGAGCGCCGCGCCGACGGCGACTATAAGAAGGTCGCCTCCTTTGCCGCCGTCCTGCCCGCCAACGACCCCGAAATTCTGGTCTACGTCATGCTGGACGACCCCAACAACGCCCGCACCGACTATTCGTCCATCCTGGCTGCGCCTGTGGTCGGCAACATCATCAGTGAGATAGCCCCCTATCTGGGCATTGCCACCGACGGCATCGACCGCAGCCAGAACACCGTCAAGGTGCCGAACCTCGTGGGCAAGGAGTGGAGCAATGCGCAGGTCTCCCTGAATACCAAGGGCCTCAAGCATCAGCTCGTGGAGAGCGAGAGCGACCAGACCGCCGCCGTCGTCACCTACCAGTACCCCAACGCGGGCGCAGCGGTGGCCAGCGGCACCACCATCTATCTTTACACCGATACCTATTCCGGCAGCCACACGGAAGTGCCGGACGTCAGCGGCAAGAGTGCCGACTTTGCCCGCCAGATGCTGACCGCCGCCGGCCTGAACTGTCAGGTGGCGGGCGACAGCGCCGGTACCGTGCAGAGCCAGAGCGAGGCCGCCGGCTCCAGCGTCCAGAAGGGCACTGTCGTTACAATTACCTGTGGGTAATGCATTAGGCTCTCCCTTTGGGAGAGCTGGCGCGTCAGCGCCTGAGAGGGCAAGGCCGGTCAAAAAATGGAACCGGCTTGGATAACATTTATATGAGGGAGAATGATTTATGGAAAAAATCGCAGCAGACCTGCTTTTGAAGGGCCTTGCCCCCGAGGGCTTCGCCGACAGCCAGCCCATCGGCCTCGTGACCACCGACAGCCGCGAGGTCTGCCCCGGCTGCATCTTTGTGGCTTTCCCCGGTGAGCGCTTCGACGGCCACGATTTCGCGGCCAGGGTGCTGGAAGAGGGCGCGGCCTATGTCGTCCTCAACCATCCGGTGGAGGGCGTCCCGGCTGAACGGGCGGTCATCAGCCCCGACAGCTACCACGCCATGATGGTCATGGGTGCGAACTACCGCAGCCAGTTCCACCCGAAGGTGGTGGGCGTCACCGGCAGTGTGGGCAAGACCACCACCAAGCAGATGACCTACGCCGCCATCGCGGGCTTTGGCAATACCATCAAGACCGAGGGCAACCAGAACAACGAGCTGGGCCTGCCCCGCACCATCTTCCGCATCGGCAGGGATACGGAGTACGCTGTCGTCGAGATGGGTATGAGCCACGCCGGTGAGATCGAGCGTCTGGCAAAGTGCGCCCGCCCCGATGTGGGCATCATCACCTGCATCGGTGTGTCTCACATCGGCAATCTGGGCAGTCAGGAGAATATCTGCAAGGCGAAGCTGGAGATCTGCGCCGGCCTTGCCGAGGGTTCGCCCCTCGTGCTCAACGGCGACGACCCCTTCCTGCGCAAAGCCGCTCTGCCCGCCCATGTCCGGCCCGTGTGGTTCAGCCTCGGCGATGAGAACGCCGACGTCTGCGCCCTCGATGTCCGGCAGGAGGGCGACGGCATGGCCTTCACCCTCTGCGATAAAAATGCAGGCCGCTATGAGGTGACGATCCCTGCGATGGGACGTCACAACGTGGCGAACGCGCTGGCCGCTTACGCCGCCGCCACCCGTCTGGGCCTCGCGCCCGAGGGCGTCATCGCGGGTCTGGCCGATTTCGAGCAGACCGGTATGCGCCAGAAGGTCGTCCACGCAGGCAGCATGGACGTCATCGAGGACTGCTACAACGCCAACCCCGACAGCATGAAGGCTGCGCTGGCGATGTTCAAAGAGTACCCCTGCAAGCGCCGCTTCGCTCTGCTGGGCGATATGCTGGAACTGGGCGGGATGAGCGCGTCCGCTCATGAAGAGCTGGGCCGTCAGGCCGCAGAGGCCGGGCTGACCGCCCTTGTCACCTACGGCCCCGAGGCCGCACGGACGGCAAAGGCTGCAAAGGACGCGGGCCTCGCCGACGTCGTCCACGCCGAGGATTACCAGCAGGCTGCAGACGCTCTGCTGGCCCGGATGGCCCCGGGCGACGCTCTGCTGGTGAAGGCCAGCCGGGGCATGGCACTGGAAAAGGCGCTGGCCCTGTTTTATCCCGTCTGCACAAAGTAAAACACTTGGAGTATCGTTATTATGATTCGTTTTGCCTTGATCGTCGCCTCAACGCTGGGGTTCGTCCTCACGGCGGCGCTCGGGAATTTGATGACGCCGCTGCTGCGGGCGTTCCGCGTCCGGCAGGAGGAAAATGAGCCGCCCACGATGGGCGGGCTCTGCCTGATGGTGGGGACGCTGGCGGCGGTGGGCGTCGGCTGGACAGCGGCCTGTGTCGCCCAGCCGGAGCTGCTGGGGACCGAGAGCCTGTTGACCACCCGGCTGCTCATCGCCCTGTTCGGGGCGCTCTGCTTCGGGGCCGTGGGCCTCGCGGACGATCTGGTCCGGCTGCGGCATCGGTCGCCGCTGGGGCTGCGCCGCCCGGTGCGGCTGGCACTGGAAGCAGCCTCCGGCGCGCTGGTGCTGGCCCTGCTGGGGCTGAACCACTGCCTGCCCGACGGGCTGGCCCTGCCGGGCGTCGGCTACTGCACCCTCGGGCCGCTGGCCCCGGTGGTCTGGCTGGCGATTTTAGTGGCGCTGGCCGAGAGTGCCCGCACCGCCGACGGCATGGACGGCACGGTCTGCGGCTGCGCCTTCATCGCCATGCTGGGCCTCATGACGGCTTTGACCCTCCTGGGCTGGTTCCCGCTGGGGGTCCTCCCGGCGGCGCTGGCCGTTCTCCATGGCACCGAGGGCGGCGAGGTAGCCGGTGGAAACAAAAATTTCTTCCAGCAGTTCCTCCACCGGCACGCTCCGGGCCATCCGGCGCAGGGCCGTCAGACGCCGGTAGAACGCCTGCACCCGGCGGGTGAAATCATCCTCCGCCCCGCTCTGGACGGCCTGTAAAACTGCGCCGTAGAGGCTGATGCGGGTGTGCTGATCGGGTGTCTGCGCCCCGGCCCGGAGACGGACGAGGTCGTCGTCCGTAAAGCCGAACATCGGCCCCAGCATGGCGGCAGCGAGATAGATGTCCTGCGCGGGGTTGTCGATGACCCGCAGCAGGGCGATGAGGGGGCGGATGTGGGGCGCGTCCAGCAGGTTCTCCCGGGCGTCGGCGTAGACCGGGATGCCCCGGGCCGTCAGGGCCTCGGCGTAGGCCGGGAAGTCGCCTCTCGCCGCCAGCAGGACACAGCAGTCCTCGTACTGCACCGGGCGGGTGGTGCCGCCGTCCCGCACCGGCTCGCCGGAGGCCACCATCGCCTCGATGCGGCCGGCGATATACTGTGCGTCCGTCTCGGCGGCATCGTCGGGCAGGAAGTGGGCCTCCACGCTGCCCTCGTACGCGCCGGGTGCGCCGCAGACCAGGCGCTGGCCGTCGCCGTAGGCCGTGTCGCCCAGAGCAGGCGTCATGAGCTGTTCGAAGATAAAGTTGATGCCTGCCACCACCTGCGGGGCAGAGCGGAAGTTGGCGTCCAGCGCCAGCATGGCGTTCTCGCCGGGCCTGCCGTCTTCGGGCCGGGGGCGGGCCTCGCCGCCGGGCAGGAGGGGCCAGCTCTCCAGCTTTTCCCGGAAGATGCTGGGGTCCGCCTGACGGAAGCGGTAGATGCTCTGCTTTAAGTCGCCCACGAGGAAAAGGTCATCCCCTGCCGGGCTGGCCAGACAGCGGTAAAGGGCGTCCTGCAGGGCGTTCGTGTCCTGATACTCATCCACCATGACGGCGGCGTAGCCCTGCCGGATGCCCTGACACAGCTCGGTGGGCTGGCCGTCGGCGTCCCGCAGGAGCCGCAGGGCCAGATGCTCGAAGTCGCTGAATTCCAGCAATCTTCTCTCCCGCTTCCGGGCCGCAAAGCGGGCGTCGAAGTCCCGCACGGCGGCAAAGAGGGCGCGGAGGCAGGGTTCGGCGGCGCGGCGGTCAAGCTCTGCCTCATCCAGACTACAGCTTATCAGGTCTTCGATTTTCTCAAAGAGCTTCGCGGCCTCGTCGGCCCGGGTCTTGACGGCGTCCTTGTGCTCACCGGTGAGCCGCTTTTTCATATTTTTGAGGCCGGGGGCCTGTTCCATGCCGAGGACATAGGGCATCAGCCTGTCGTAGAGGGGCGGCCATTCCCCCGCCCCGGCCAGACGCTCCACCTCGCCCAGCAGGGCGGCGGAGTTTTCCAGCCGCTCGAGGGGTTCGGCGAACTTCTCGTTCACTGCCGCCACGGCCTTTTCCTTGGCGGCAGGGGTCTTTTTGCTGGCCTCGGCGTCGGCCTGCGCAGTCACGAAGTCCTCCCTGCAGTCGTTCCGCGCGGCGCAGAGCAGCTCCTTCGCGGCCCGGGCAGAGCGGGCGGCCTCCTGCATCAGAATATCATGCCAGCAGGTGCGGGCAAAGCCGTTCTCGTCCTGCCACGGGGCCAGCATCTCGTCCAGCTTTTTATCGTAGTCCGGCAGGGCGCGGAGGAAGTCATAGACCTGCAGGACAGCCTCCCCCGCCGCCTTGTCGGTGCGGCCCTTGCCGTAGAGGTCGGCGAAGGCGCAGAAGTCCGCATCCTGATAGGCCGCTTCCAGCGTCTCGGAGAGGGCCGCGTTCCGCAGCATCTCCACGCTGCCGGGGTCGGCAGGGGTGAAGTCCGGCGGGATGTCCAGCGCCTGAAAGTGCTTGTGGAGCAGGTCGAGGCAGAAGGCGTCGATGGTGCAGATGGGGGCTCTCTGCAACAGCATCCGCTGGCGGCGGAGAGCCGTGTTGCCCGGCTCTGCCTGACTGCGGCGGAGCAGCGCCTGCCCGATGCGGGCGCGGAGCTCTGCGGCGGCGGCGTTGGTGAAGGTGACGATGAGGAGCCGGTCGGCGTCCACGGGATGTTCCGGGTCGGTAATGAGCCGGACGGCCCGCTCCGTCAGCACGGCGGTCTTGCCGCTGCCGGCGGCGGCGCTCACCAGCAGCGCACCGCCCCGGTCGTCGATGGCGGCACGCTGGGCCGGGGTCCATTTTGTCTCGCTCACTGGTCTTCCTCCTTTTTTCTATCTGAATTTTCTGGCGGTTCAAAGGGCTTTGCGGGGGCGTCCAGCGCCCGCTCTCCGATGCCCTCCTCATGGCAGCAGATGAAGCCGTAGTCACACCACCGACAGGGGCTGCGGCCCGTGACCAGCGGCTCGGCGGCGATGCAGCCGCTGTAGAGCTGTTCGCCCATCCGGGTCACAAGGTCGTCCAGATGGAGCTGGATGCGGGAGAGCTTGGCCCTGTCGGCACGTTTCTCTTTCTGGTAGGGGCTGGGTACACCGCCCCGGAAGCTGAAGGGCAGATACCGCCCCGTTTCCTCGGCATCCATGGCGTCGAAGACCTTCTGCTCGTCCCGGACGAGGCCGTCCAGCTTGTATTCCATGCTCTGGGCGGCCTTGCCCCGGGTGGTCGTCTCGGGGGCCGGGTCGGCCAGCAGATACAGCACGCCCGCAGGCTCTGCCCCGGTGAATCGTCCGTCGGCGTCCCGGGTCAGGCTGAACAGGTAGAGCAGCATCTGACAGTCGAGGCCGCAGTAGACTTCCCGCAGGTCGAGCTTTTTCGTGCCGGTCTTATAGTCCACCACCCGCACCCAGCGGGTGCCGTCGTCCTCGATCCACTCGTCGGCGCGGTCCACAGTACCGATGAGCTGCACCGTCCGGCCATCCGAGAGGCGGTAGGTCTGGCCCCGCACGGCGTCCTCGCCGGGGCCGATCTTCAGCTCACAGGCCACCGGTTTGAAGCTGGACTGGCGCTGCTCGTCCCGCAGGTAGCAAAGCAGGCCCGTCATGCTCTTTTTGAGGCGGGAGAGCAGATAGGCGAAGCGGGCCGTGTCCTCGGGGAGGTAGCGCTTTGCGTACTCATCCACGAGAAGCCCGGCCAGCGCCGCCATGGCCTCGTCGTCGAGGTCGAGGAAGGGCTGTAAGCCAGCACAGGGGTTGTCAGGGCCGGGGTGAGGGTCGAGGGCCATCTGGAGCACCCAGTGCATGAGGGTGCCGCTCTGGTCGGCGGAGAGCTCCGCCCGCTTCCGGGGGCGCAGACCCAGCACGTACTGCAGGAAATAGCCGTAGCGGCAGGTGTAGTATTTTTCGAGCTGACTGGGCGAGATGCGGAGCCGCCGGCCCAGCAGCGTTTCCAGCGCCTCGAGGTCGCTGACCTGACGGGGGCTGCGGCCCGCCATCCGGCGCAGGAGGGCGAGGCCCTCGGGTTCCGCCCCGCCGGGGGCATGAAGGGCCTCGGTGAGGCTGGCGCGTTCGGTCTCCGTCAGGGGCCAGCCGCCGCCCAGCACGTCGAGGCCGTCGGCGGCAGTGGCCGCGAGGTCGGTCAGGTCGAGTTCCGGCGCACCCGGTCTCAGCACGTCCACGATGGGCTCGAGGGCGGCGCAGAGGGTCTGGCCCTGCCCCTTCGGCCAGCTGAGCCAGAGCCCCTTTGCCGGGGCGGTGAGGGCCTTATAAAAGCAGACCTGTTCCCGCACCACCCGGTTCTCGAAGCAGTCCGGAAGCTCGATCTCCTGCGCCATCAGGGCGTCGCGGTCGGCGTGGGTCAGCAGGCCCGTCTCGCCGGGCGCGGCGGGGAATTCGCCCTCGGAGAGGCCCAGCACAAAGACATAGTCCGGTGCGTCAAGGCGCATCTTGCCTGCGCTGGCCAGCACCACGGCGTCCAGCGTCTGGGGGATGTGGCCGAGGTCGGACGAGCGCAGCAGCAGCCCGAACAGCTCTTCGTACTCGGGGATGGTGACGCTCTGGCCGCCCAGCAGGCTCGCCATCTCATCCAGCAGTCCCATGACCACGTTCCACTCCCGGGCGGCTTCCTCGGCGGCGGGGATGCCCCGCTCGGCCCGGATGGCCTCCACCTGCGCGGCCTGAGCGTCCTCCGCGCCCAGCTCCTTCAGGCAGAAGTAGAGGGCGCGGCTCATCTGCTCGGCGTTGGCAGAGCGGAGCTTCCCGCGCAGGCCGTCGGCGGCGGTGATGAGAAGGGCGCGGGCCTTTTCGGCCCGGGCGAGGTTTTCTCTGTCCTCGTCGGTAGGCTCCACATCGCCGAAGCCCCGGGGGTTCTTCTCGAAGGGCGCGCGCCACGCCGCCGCGTTCGGCGACCAGGTGTAGGCGTAGTTCTCGAGGGCGCAGACCTCTTCCTCGGTGAGGGCGCAGAGGCCGGTCTTGGCCAGGGTGGTGAGCTGTTCCGCTCCGCACCCCGGGCAATGGCCAGCAGACACCGCACCGCCGTGGCCGGGGCGCTGAACTCGGGCGTCGTTGGCTCGTCGCAGTAGAGGGGGATGTCCGCCATCCGGAACTCGTACTTCACGGCGGCGCGGTATTTCGAGATGTCGCGGCAGACCACCGCCACCTTCCCGCAGCGGACGCCCTGCCGCATGAGGCGGCGGATGGCGGCAGCGGCGGCGCGGGCTTCTTCCTCCCGGCTGGGGGCGGCGAAAAGCTTTATCTCCGGGCAGGCCGTGGGCGGGTCACACCGGCCCGCGGCCAGCAGCTGAGCCGCCGCGGCGAGGCCGGGGGCATCGGCGTGGCGCATATCCCGGCGCAGCAGTTCCGGCACGGCCACTTCAGTGCCGTTCCGGCGGGCCAGCTGGCGCAGCTGCGCTGCCACCTGTTTCGCGCCGGAGAAAAGGCTCATGTCCCCCGGCACGAGAGGGGTGCCGTCGTCGCAGAGGGCCACCGTCACGGTGGGCAGCGAGGCCAGCAGGGCGCCCATCAGCCGCTTTTTCGGGGCGTTGAAGGTGTCGAACTCGTCGATAAAGACGGCCCTGTCCCGCAGGAACTCCGGCAGTTCGCCCCGGGCCAGCGCGGCCTCGAGGCGGGATGCGGCCAGCTCCAGCCGGTCGGAGGGGTCCATGCCTGTCCCGGCCAGCAGGGTCTCGTAGCCCTGAAAAATGAGGGCCAGTTCGCTGAGTTTGGCGCTGTCAGTGCCGCAGTCCTGCGCCAGCTCATAGAGCTGCCGGCCCGAGAGACCCGCGCTCTTGAGCTCGTCGATGGTCTCGGCGGCCATCTGGCAGAAGGCGGCCGAGCGGCGGTGGCGGTAATAGTAATGGACGTTGTCCTGCAGTTCCTCGAGGGCGCGGCGCACCAGCACGGCCCGGCCCGCGTCGCTGAGGGTCTGGACGGCAGAGCCGCCCTCCGCCGACAGGATATGCTCGGCGAGGCTGGTGAAGGAAAAGCTCTCCACCAGTCCGCTCAGCGCGTCGCCCAGCTCCCGGTGGATGCGGCCCTCGGTGGACGAGGTGAACTGCTCCGGCACCAGCAGGATGCTCTTCTCCCCCGCCTCGGCCCGCACCCGGATGCGCTGGTACAGCAGGGTGGTCTTTCCGCTGCCGGAGCCGCCTAAAAGTAGTTTTAACATGGTGAATCTCTCCGTTGGGTCAGTTTTTTATCGTGGGCGGCCTGCCCTCTCAGGCGCTCCGCGCCAGCTCTCCCAAAGGGAGAGCCCTTGGCAGGCCGGGACACTCTGCGCTGGACGCCTGAGGCCCACTGTGGCGCAAAAGGGCGGGCCTTGCTACAGAGGGCAGCAGCTTCTAGACAAGCGTCCCTTGTCAATCTGCCGTGAGTCCAGACAGCAGCGCACTACTGTTTTCGATAAATTAAGCTTTCCTCGTCCCGCGTGGGCCTACCCGGCTCGCCAGAGGCTCCCCCTTTGGGGGAGCTGTCACGCCTGCGGCGTGACTGAGAGGGCTCCTGCCGGGCAAGCGCTTTTCTATCATTGTACCACAAAATTGCAGCGACATCTATTCTGTGGTACAATGAAGAAAAAATCATCTCAGAAAGAGGACACCTGCATGAAAATTTTAGCAGTAGATTACGGCGACAGCCGCACCGGCCTCGCCACCTGCGACCGCACCGAGTTCCTGACTTCCCCCATCACCCCTCAGATCACCGTCAAGGCCCGGGACAAAGTTGCCGCCAGGGTCTGCGAGGTGGCAAAGGAGATCGAAGCCGAGCTCATCGTCATCGGCCTGCCGCTGAACATGGACGGCACCGAGGGCGAGCGCGCCCGCAAGAGCCGCAAGCTGGCCAAAACCGTTGAGATCTGGAGCGGCCTGCCCGTCCGGATGTGGGACGAGCGCCAGACCACCTGCGCCGCCGCTGACCTCCTCGACGAGAGCGGCACCTTCGGCGCAAAGCGGAAAAGCATCCTCGACTCAGTAAGTGCGACGGTGATATTGGACGACTACATCCAGTGGCGGAAAGAGCACCCGGGGGAAATCTAAGATCTCCAAGCGGGTTGTAAATTTTCTGTGCGGCGCTTGACTTCTCCGATAAATCGCGTATACTAGAGTCAGGAACATAAATACCACGTCCAACACCCCAAAAAGGAAAAACCCCCTCGGAGATCCTACCTCCAAGGGGGCTTTTCACTTAGTTGGGCTTACGGTCATCGTCGTACCGGTCAAACCGCTTGCAGATAATATGTCCTACGACATCTGCCGCAACCGATACCAAGAACATAAATAGATACTCCACATCCTTCACCCCCTTTCCCGTAAGGATAGCGGGGATGAACCGCATTCTCATTATATCATAGCTTTCGACAAAAAGATACACCAAAAACAAAAGGGACGCTTCCGCGTCCCTTTCGTTTTTTACTGATACGTTTCAATGCTCACGCTGTTGATGGTGATGGGTTCGGTGGGGCGCTGATTTTCGTCCACGCCGGTCTGGGCGATGGTGTCCACCACTTCCATCCCCTCGTACACCTGCCCGAAGACGGTGTCGGTGTAGTCGAGGTAGGGTGCGCCGCCCGCCGTCTGGTAGGCGTTCACCACGTCGGCCCGCCAGCCGGCGGCGTTCATCTGGTCGATGAGCTCCTGCGTCACCGAGCCGCTGCCCGGCAGGGTCTCCATGACATAGAAGACGCTGGCGCAGTCGCCGGAGGCGTCCGCTGCCGCACAGAGTGCGCCGGAATAGTGGTGGAGCTTATCGGTGGTCTCGGCGGAGAAACGGTTCCCGTTCCAGATGGTGGTGCCTTTGCCGTCCGCGCCCTGCCCGGCCTCCACCACGAAGTCCTTCTCCACCCGGGTGACGGTCAGGCCGTTGTAAAAGCCCTGCTGGGCCAATGTCGTGAAATTCTGCACGGCCTGCGGGGCCTCGGTGGAAAAAAGCACTGCTTTGAACACGCCTGCCGAGGTATCGAACACCGCGATGGTGTCCCCCGCCGCCGGGTGGGTGAACTGCAGCTCTGCCGACTCCACAGCCGGGCGGCTGACCGTCTGCACCGTGTCGGCCTTCCCGCCCTGGATGCTGGAGAGGATATTGTCCGCACTGCACCCGGCCAGAACTGCCGTCAGGGCCAGTGCCGCCATTATTTTTTTCAAGGCTCTCATGATCGGGCCTCCCTGTCCATATATTATAGCAAAGATGGCTTTTCAAAAGCTATCGCTATAGTATATCACATTCCGGCCCGGGAAGCGAGAGGGAAATGCGTGAAAATTTGTCGTGCATTTTCTGTGCGAAAAACATCTTGACGAGCAGGCAAAAAAACGCTACACTATAAGCACAGCAAGGGACGGCGGGAACGCAGCAGATCCCGGGCTGTGTGCGTAATTTTATTTGAGTACCATCCCTTTGATTGGGTTTGGATAGACAGGAGAACGTATCTTATGGCAGAAGAGATCAAGAACCCTAACACCGAAGAGGAATATCAGCCCGATCTGATGACTCTTGAGGATGAGGACGGCAATGAGGTCACGTTTGAAGTGATCGATGCACTGGACCATAAGGGCGTGCATTACCTTGCAGTTGTCGAATACGCAGAGGATGAAGAGGATGTCAACGAGGACGCACAGCTGGTCATCCTGAGCGTGGGCGAGGACAGCGAGGGCGAATATCTGGACGTTGTGGAGGATGACGAGACTCTGATGGAAGTCAGCAAGCTGTTTGAGCAGCGCCTGAGCGACCAGTTTGAGATCGAGTAATTCCCCAGCACAGACAGATTCCCAGGCAAGACTTCCTGCCCGGCGCGATTTGTTGCGGTTTATATGATCCTACTAATCATTCAACGGGAGCCCGGAGTTCTCCGGCGGATTGCAGACCTCCCCGCCATGGGTCGACCATGGAGGTTCGATGAGGAAGCGTGAATCCGGCGACAGGGCACCCACCTGTCCGTAAGGGTAGGTTTGATTGCCGCAGACGACCGGGCGGGATCTTTTTATAGCATTGCATCCACCGCTGGCCTGCCACAAGGCCAGTGTGTGGATTTTTTTATAGGACGACCTCTCAGGCGCTGATGCCCCCGCACCCCAGCAGGGAAGGCGGCATTGTGCAGCGATGCCGGAGAGGTTTTGGTGATGATGGAAAGGATGTGCATTGCGGTATGAAAAGCGAACATCTTGTGGGGACGAGCATCCCCCGTTTCACCTACGACACCCCCACGGTGCCGGGCAATGATTTTTACACCCTGTGCGAGGGGGAGCATCCGCTGTGCATGATCTTCCTGCCCGGGTTCGACCACCCTGTCAGCCGCGAATATATCACCCGCTACCTGAAAACGCTGCCCCAGCTCAAGGGGGCACGGCTTGTCTGTGTGGTGCGTTCCTCGGCGCAGGCGGTGGCTAAGGCCACCCACGGCTCAGATTTCCCCTTTCCTGTCATCTGCGACGGCCCCGGCGTACTGTACGGCTACCTGGGCGTAGAGCAGACCCGCGGCCTGCTGAGCTGGAGCTTTGCGGCTCAGAAGATCTACAAGGCCGCCAGAGATGCCGGTTACCACTACGACACCAAAGCCCCCCAGCTGCTGCCGCTGACGCTGGTGGTGGGCCATCTGGGCAAGATCCTGTTCACCCACTCGGGCCGCAGCCAGACCGACCTGCCCGAGGACTGCGCCGCCATCAGCGAGATCGTGCGGGCTGTGGAAAAGGCCACCGCCCCCACCGACGGCCCCGCAGACCCCCACTGCTCGGATGAGACCCTCACCCTGCCCGATCTGGTGGGTTGGGATAACTGAATGATCCACAAAAAACGGCTGCTGCACATTTTTCCGTGCAGCAGCCGTTTTTTATTCTTCCGGTTCTTCTGCAAACAGCCCCGGGATGCCGCAGACAGCGGCCACGCCCACCACCGTAAACACGATGCGCGACCAGATGGAGCTGCTGCCGCCCAGCAGCCAGCCCACAAAGTCAAACTGGAACAGGCCCACAAGCCCCCAGTTGATGCCGCCAATGATCATCAGGATCAGGCACACTTTATAAAAGGTCTGCACAAAAAGACCTCCTTTCCTTTGGGCAGTTTTCCCCATTGGAAAGGAGGTTATGCATGTTACAACATCCACTTCGGGCTGATGACCCGCGCGCCGCCCCGATCGGGCCGGGCCACATACACCTGCGGCCACTGCGCCCTGACAGCCTCGGCAGCGCTTCGGGCAGCTTCTTCGCTCTCAAAGATGCCAAACACAGCCGCGCCGCTGCCGGTCATCAGGGCAGTGACAGCGCCGTTCTCTTTCAGCGCGGTCTTGATGGCCTCGTTGTCTCTGGCACCGCTGCATTCCTCCAGCGCGTTGCCTGCGGCGGCACACACACCCGCCAGATCCCCGGCGCGGATCGCCTTTTCCTGGGCTTCGCAGTCGGGGTGGGTGCTGCTGCCCACTTTATCATAAGCGGCAAAGGCTTCCGGGGTGGAAACGCCGTAATCGGGCATGACCACCGTGAACCAGCAGTCCGGGCAGGGCGGCAGGGCTTTCATCACATCGCCCACGCCCTGCACCCGGCAGGTGCCGCCCATCAGGGCAAAGGGCACGTCCGCGCCGATCTTTGCCCCCAGCGCGCAGAGCTCACTCATGGAGAGCTTTGCGCCGTAAAGGACGTTCAGGCCCACCAGCACACCGGCGGCATCGGCGCTGCCGCCCGCCATACCGGCACGCACCGGCACATTCTTGTAAATGGTGATTTCTACACCCACCAGCAGGCCGGTATAGTGGAAGAAGGCCAGCGCCGCCTTGATGGCCGTGTTGGAATCGTTGGCGGCCACCGGGCTGCCCGGCAGGGTCAGGCTCAGGTTCTGGCTGCGGCGCAGCACCACCCGCTCGTACAGGGTGATGGCCTGCATCGTCATATCCAGGTTATGGTAGCCGTTGGGCAGCATGCCCACTACATCCAGTGCCAGATTCAGCTTGGCCGGGGCCAGAACGGTCACGCAGTTCAGTTTTGCCATCGTTCTTCCTCCTCACTGCTCTCCGCTGTTGATGCCGTTTTCTTTCAGGAACTCCCGGATGCGCTTCATAGCCTCGGTCAGGTGCTCCACGCTGTAAGCATAAGAAACACGGCAGTAGCCCTCGCCGGATGCGCCAAAGGCATCGCCGGGCACCAGCGCAACATGCTTCTGCTCCAGCAGCTTTGTGCAGAACTCCTGGCTGGTCATGCCGGTGCTCTTGATGCAGGGGAAGGCGTAGAACGCACCCCGCGGCTCAAAGCAGGTCAGGCCCATAGAGTTAAAGCCGTGCACCACCAGGCGGCGGCGCATGTTGTACTCATCCCGCATCTTGTCGATCTCACCGTCGCACTCCCGCAGGGCGGTGATGGCCGCATACTGGCTGGTGGTGGGGGCGCTCATAATGGCACTCTGGTGGATCTTGGTCATAATTTTGATGATGGGAGCCGGGCCGCAGGCATAGCCCAAGCGCCAGCCGGTCATGGCATAACTCTTGGAAAAACCATTCACCACAATGGTCCGCTCGGCCATGCCGGGCAGGGTGGCAATGGAGACATGGGGCCGCAGGCCGTAGTTCAGCTCGGCGTAGATCTCATCCGAAAGCACCATGACGTTGGTATCCCGCAGGACCTCCGCAATGGCTTCCAGATCCTCCCGCTCCATCACCGCACCGG
>OHQY01000106.1_pt1 | contig 23841 bp, 19 predicted proteins | sample 1578311 | NCBI WGS metagenome assembly OHQY01 (sample SAMEA3879545, study PRJEB24766) | human gut metagenome | biome: human-associated habitat; feature: feces | place: USA | collected 1985/1987 | reverse complement strand
ATCACCATTGGCAAGACCGTGGGTGTAGTTGGTGGCGTTGTTAGAGTCAGACGTATCAATGATGCCGTTTGCGTTAGTTGTCAAGCCAGACTTTACAAGAATCCATTTTTTAGTGATGTCAAGACCTGCTTTCTTGAGGGTTTCAGCATTTACAATAGGCGTTTCTCCCGTCTTGGCTTCACGGTACAGGTCAAACACAACGCCGGGCAGTGCAGTAGTTCCGTTTTCCGCAGTTTTTACCACTTTGATGCCAAAGCTGTACATAACAGCGCTGTCCTCAATGGTGTTCGTGCTAGGTGCGGCGGGGGAGTCGTGGGTATTGATTTTATTGGTGTATGTAAGTTTTGCGTTATTCGAGTTGCCTTTGCCGCCGACTACAGCATCATTGCTCACAGTAGCAGTATAGGTGATTACTAGTTTTTCACCGGCATAAGCTGCCATTTCGGCAGGCGTAAATGTAATAGTAAAGCCATTACCGTTATCCGCAACTGTATAATGCGTGTTTTTCGTCAGGTCTGTTGTGTCGTCTTTAACTTCAATGCTGCTTACATTATCCGTCAAACCTGTCGGCGTGTCGGTGACGGTAAAGGTGGAAAGTTTATCAATGTTCTTCGGGACTTCAATCGTAATTTTGTAAGGAACGGTATCGCCGACACCGTACTGGGCATCTTGCTTCCATTCAGTGCCATTGTAAACTTCCTTCTTCATATCGGGGCGGTGGTTGGCAACTTGAATGGTTGCATTAGCAGACACGTTTCCGTCTACCTGAATCTTACCATCTTTCTGCACGGTAAAGGTGTGGTATTCCGCATCCAAGATATAGCCCTTGTTAGCAGAAGTATTGCTGTATGCATCCTCAAAAATGCGGTATTCGCCTTGCGAAAGCCCTGCAATTGTAATTTTACCGTTTATGTCCGTTGTCAAATTGTAGGTGCTGCCATTGCTATCGTTTGCAGTAATATCTGTCCAATCTGCGCCATTCTGTTTCTGTAGCTTGAACTGAACACCCTCCAACGCAACTCCGGTGCCACCGCCGGTATAGCCCTTTTTCTCAATCGTGACTTGACCGTAGGTGGTGCTGTTTTTCGGGTAAACGTGGACATCATAAATCCAGTCCGTCAGCTTGTTCGTGGTATCATTATCAGCAATGCGCGTCATAGGGACAGAAACCAAGAACGGGTCAGCAGGGGATGTGACCTTATCAGGGGCTTTGGTTTCAACAACCAGATACAGACCGAGGGCAAGACCGTCTTTTTTGGCTACACCCTTATCAGTTTCTGTAGTTGTGGTTGTAACCGTGGCAACCTTTGTTGCGCCGCTATTAACTGTGATTGCGCCTGTCGTACTGTTCTTAGTATAATAGTCACTTGCATCCATCTTGGAAAAGTCTTGACTACTCGCAGTCACTTGACCGCCGTAATAACTTTCCAGCCAAGTCTGACTTTGCACTTGGTAAATCTCAAAAGTTACCCCGTCCAGTGGTGTTGCGCCTGCGGGCGCGCCTTCGCCCTCGGCACCGGTACCCTGTTGGGACGGTGCTCCCGATGAAGGGTTATACTCAACAACTCTGATTATCTCCAAAAAGCCCGGAAATACGGGCATTTCACGGGATATAAGAACTGAATTTACTACCGATTTACTACTTTCGGATTGAGCTTTGACACGCTTCTTCCTCCCGTGAAGCCCACCGCCCAAATAGTGACACATCGAAAATTGAATACGACACCGCAGACAGCGGCGTTCTCTTTTCCCCTTTGGGGAGATCAGGACGCCGCTTTTTTTGCGCCCAAAACCAGAAAGGAGGCGACCGCCTATGTACTTTACTTCCGGCAGCGACCGGGCCTTTGAACAGCTCATGCAGACGAGGCCGGGCGCAGATCATTTTGACAGCGGCGAGGCCGGAGCGCCGGAGGACTGCGGCACCTGCCGTTTCTACCGCCCGCACTGGAAGTACCAGTTTTGTGTGTATGAGGAATGTCCCTACCAGCCGGGCAAGCGCACCGCCCTTGACGGCGCGGTGAAATTTCAAGTGAAAGGAGTGGACGACGAGATGGCAGTTTTTCGAGTGGAGAAAAACCGGGGCTACACGGTGATGTCTAACCACCACCTGCGGAACAAGGACTTGTCCCTAAAAGCCAAGGGCCTGCTGTCGCAAATGCTGTCCTTGCCGGAGGATTGGGACTTTACGCTGAAAGGCTTGTCCCTTATCAACCGGGAACAGATCGACGCGATCCGGGCGGCTGTCCGGGAGCTGGAACAGGCGGGCTATATCGTGCGTTCCCGTGAGCGTGACAGCCAAGGCCGCCTGCGCGGGGCGGATTACATCATTTACGAACAGCCCCAGCCTGTGCCGGATTCACCTACATTGGAAAATCCAACATTGGATAATCCAACGCAGGAAAAGCCTACGCAGGAAAAACCAACGCAATTAAATAAAGATAGATCAAGTAAAGAGAAATCAATTACGGATGGATCAAATACCGATTCCATTCCTATCCTTTCCCCTCCCTCTCCTTTGGGGGAAGAAGCGGCTGCGCCGCCGGAACGGAAAGGAACGGGAGCGAAATCACAGAGCGCCGTAGAGATCTATCGGGAGATCATCAAGGACAACATCGAGTATGAACACCTTTGCCAGTACGCCAAGGGGATTGACCGGGATATGCTGGACGAGATCGTGGACTTGCTGGTGGAAACCGTATGCAGCGCCCGAAAGACCATCCGCATTGCCGGGGACGATTACCCCGCCGAGCTGGTGAAATCCAAGCTGATGAAGCTGAACAGTTCTCACATTGAGTTTGTCTTTGACTGTATCAGCAAAAACACCACGGAAATACGGAACATCAAAAAATACCTGCTGGCGGTTCTGTTCAACGCCCCAAGCACCATCAACGGCTATTACACGGCGCTGGTGGCCCATGACATGAACACAGGCAGTTGGGGAACCCCGCAAAATCGTTGATTTTGTGGGGAGAGGAAGAACAGCGAAATGAGCGAGCTTTTCGCGCTTGCGTGGAAACAAGCGATATGGAGCTTGTGACGACGAGAAAGGAGGACGACCCTATGAAACAGGGTGCTTTGATTTTTGACGAGCAGACAGACCGCTACGACATCCGCTTTGACCTTGCGGACTATTACGGCGGCCTGCACTGCGGAGAAACTTTTGATGTGATGGTGGGCGGCAGATGGAGGCCGACCCGCATTGAAATGGCCGAGAACTGGTATCTGGTGGGAATCCATGCCGACGACCTCTCTGGCCTGCGGGTGCGGATTTAAGCCATCCGCCTGCCTGCTGACTTTCCAAAGGAGGGATAGCAGTTGCAGGAAGAAGTAGACCAGAAAACCATAGCGTTAGCGGTTAAGACGGGCAAGCTCACCGCCCAAGTGCTGCAAGCGGCCATCCGAAAATATCTGGCCGCCCGGCAGAAAGGGACGGGCAAGGCCCATCACGGCCAGCAGAGCTTACGGCAGCTCAAAAAGGACGGTTCCGCCCTGTCCAACATTGAGATCACCGACGCCAACATTGGCTTATTTAAGCCCTGCGCCAAGAAATACGACATTGATTTTACCCTGCGGAAAGACCGCACTACCCATCCGCCCCGGTATATCGTGATCTTCAAATCCAAGCAGGCGGACAATCTGGAACAGGCGTTTAAGGAGTTTACAGCCAAGAAGCTCCAACAGCAGGAACGCCCCTCCATCCGAAAGACCCTTGCCGTCCTGAAAGAAAAGGCAGCGGCCAGAAGCAGCCAGCAGGCCAAGGAGAAAATCAAGGAAAGGGGGCTGTCACGATGAAGCCGGAAATGAAAAAACTGATAATCGCCAACCTGCCCTACCTGCTGTTTGTTTACCTGTTCGGCAAGCTGGGACAGACCTACCGGCTGGCGGCTGGGGCGGACTTGTCGGAAAAGCTGCTGCACCTTGCGGACGGCTTTTCCCTTGCCTTTGAAAGCGCCGCCCCCAGCTTCCACCTGTTCGATCTGGCGGTGGGCGTGGCCGGTGCGGTGGCATTGCGGTTGATGGTGTACTGCAAGAGCAAGAACGCCAAGAAATACCGCCGGGGCGTTGAGTACGGCAGCGCCCGTTGGGGAGGCCCCAAAGATATAGCCCCGTACATCGACCCGGTGTTTGACAACAACATTCTCCTGACCCAGACGGAACGCCTCACCATGAACAACCGGCCCAAAGACCCCAAGACCGCCCGGAACAAAAATGTGCTGGTGATCGGCGGTTCCGGCAGCGGCAAGACCCGGTTCTTTGTGAAGCCCAACCTCATGCAGTGCGTGTCCAAGGACTACCCGACCTCATTCGTGATTACTGACCCGAAAGGAAGTCTGATTGGCGAGGTGGGCCAGCTCCTTGTGCGGTGCGGCTACCGGGTAAAAGTGCTGAATACCATTAACTTTTCCAAGAGTATGCGCTACAACCCGTTTCGCTACATCCATTCGGAAAAGGACATTTTGAAGCTGGTAAACACGCTGATCTGCAACACCAAGGGCGAGGGCGAAAAAAGCGCCGAGGATTTTTGGATCAAATCGGAACGCCTGCTGTATTCGGCCCTCATTGGCTATATCTGGTACGAAGCGCCGGACGATGAAATGAATTTCACCACGCTGCTTGAAATGATAAACGCCAGCGAAGCCCGCGAGGACGACCCGGAATTTCAATCCCCGGTAGACCAGATGTTTGAACGGCTGGAAGAAAAAGACCCGGAACACTTTGCGGTGCGCCAGTACCGTAAATTCCTGCTGTCGGCGGGCAAGACCCGCAGCTCCATCTTGATAAGCTGCGGAGCCAGATTAGCGCCCTTTGACATCCGGGAGGTGCGGGAGCTGATGGAGGACGACGAACTGGAACTTGACACCATCGGGGACAAAAAAACAGCCCTGTTCCTGATTATGTCGGACACGGACACGACCTTTAATTTCATTCTGGCAATGGTGCAAAGCCAGCTTATCAACCTTTTGTGTGACCGGGCCGATGACAAATACGGCGGGCGGCTGCCCGTCCATGTGCGGCTGATTCTGGACGAGTTCGCCAACATCGGCCAGATTCCAAACTTTGATAAGCTGATCGCTACCATCCGAAGCCGGGAAATCTCGGCTTCTATTATTTTGCAGAGCCAGTCGCAGCTAAAGGCCATTTACAAGGACGCGGCGGAAATCATTTCCGACAACTGCGACTGTACGCTGTTCCTGAGTGGCAGAGGCAAAAACGCCAAGGAGATCGCGGAGGTGCTGGGCAAAGAAACCATTGACAGCTACAACCAGAGCGAGAACCGGGGCGCGCAGACCTCCCACGGACTGAACTACCAAAAACTCGGAAAGGAGCTGATGAGCCAAGACGAAATTGCAACGATGGACGGAGGCAAGTGTATTTTGCAGGTGCGCGGCGTGAGGCCGTTTTTCAGTGAGAAATACGACATCACCCGCCACCCCCGCTATCAATACCTCTCGGACGCTGACAAAAAGAACACCTTTGATGTGGATAGCTACCTGTCGTCCCTGCGCCGGAAAAAGCGGCGCGTGGTAACGAAGGACGAACCCTTTGACCTCTACGACATTGAGCTGTCGGATGAAGATTTTGCCGCAGAATAAAGCGGCCATAGAGAAAGGAGCGTGACCGATGGGACACTCGGACGAATGGACATTTGCGGATTATTTCAAGTATGAGCAGGAAATCTACCGGGCGATCATTTCCGCTGCGGTTCTGTGCCAGTGGATCGCGGAACATGATACCCCGCCCACGGACGGGGAAGCCGAAGAACTTGCAAGGGAAATAGACCGCAGACTGTGTGAAGCATGGGGCGAGATTTTTTCGCTGGCTGTGCTGGAATGGCGGGACGGCCAGTAACTCCGGGCCGTCTGCGGATTGTGAGTCTGCCGCTATGTACGGCGGCTTTTTTTGTACCAAAACACCATCACAATCTGAATTTATGGAGGTATATTTATGGAATTTTTCAATAGTGCAGTTGATACTTTACAGACCATCGTTGTTGGCCTCGGCGGCGCGCTTTGCGTATGGGGCGGCGTCAATCTTTTGGAGGGATACGGGGCGGACAACCCGGCAAGCAAGTCACAGGGAATCAAGCAGCTTGTCGCCGGAGGTGGTGTTGCCCTGATCGGCATGACCCTTGTTCCTCTGCTGTCCGGGCTGCTGGGATAACCCCATGTGTGTTAGAAAACCCTCCGCGCCCTCTCTGATCTGGGAGGGCGCGGGAAAGGAGGTGTCCCCACATGATCGGTGATTTAATCGGGGAATGGATCAAAGGAATCCTGATCGACGGTATCATGGGCAACCTGTCCGGCCTGTTTAACACAGTCAATACCAAAGTCGGGGAAATCGCGTCGGATGTGGGCAGTACCCCGCAGGACTGGAACGGCGGCATTTTCTCCATGCTGCAAAACCTGTCCGAAACGGTTATCGTCCCCATTGCGGCGGCCATTCTCGCCCTCGTGATGTGCTATGAGCTGATCGACATGATTGTGGAAAAGAACAATATGCACGACTTCGACAGCTCCATGTTCTTCCGCTGGATTTTCAAAAGCGCCTTTGCCATCCTCATTGTGACGAACACATGGAATATCGTCATGGGCGTATTTGACGCCACCCAACAGGTCGTCAACCAGAGCGCCGGGGTGATTATCGGAGATACCAGCATTGATTTTGACACGCTGCTCCCCGATCTGGAAAGCCGCCTTGAAGCAATGGACATCGGGCCGCTGCTGGGCCTGTGGTTCCAGACCCTTGTTGTGGGGCTGACGATGAACATTCTTTCCATCTGCATTTTCCTTGTGACCTATGGAAGAATGATTGAAATTTACGCCGTGACCGCATTGGGGCCGATCCCCCTTGCCACGCTGGGCAATGCAGAGTGGCGCGGCATGGGCCAGAACTACTTGAAATCCCTGCTTGCGCTGGGCTTCCAAGCCTTTTTAATCATGGTGGTTGTCGGGATTTATGCGGTGCTGATCCAGCAGATCGGAACCGCCGACGACATATCCGGCGCAATCTGGGGCTGTATGGGCTATACCGTTTTGCTTTGCTTCTGTCTGTTCAAGACCGGCAGCATATCGAAAGCCGTATTTACCGCACATTGACAGACAGGAGGAATACCAACCATCAAAGAAACACAAAAGAAAACCTACAACATCCTTTACGCCGACCCGCCGTGGCGATATGAGTGCAAACGGACAGGGGCGGCGGAACATCACTATCCCACCATGAGCATTGATGAGCTGTGCGCCCTGCCGGTGGAAACGCTGGCGGAAAAAGACTGCCTCTTGTTTTTGTGGGCGACTTTCCCCCAGCTCCCGGAGGCGCTGCGTCTGATTAAGGCGTGGGGCTTTTCCTTTAAGACCGTGGCCTTTGTCTGGCTGAAATTGAACCGCAAAAGCCCCACATGGTTTTACGGACTGGGCTATTGGACGAGAGGAAACGCGGAAATCTGCCTGCTTGCCAAGCGGGGCCATCCCAAGCGTTACTCCAAAAGCGTCCATCAGTTTATCATTTCCCCGGTGGAGGAACACAGCAAGAAACCAGACATTACCCGCGAGAAAATCATAGAGCTTGCGGGCGACCTGCCCCGCGCAGAACTATTTGCCAGACAGAAAATCCCCGGCTGGGATGCGTGGGGCAACGAAGTGGACAGCGTTTTTTCCCTGTCCGTACCAAAAACGAGGTGACTTTTTATGGCTTATGTAACTGTACCCAAGGATTTAACCAAGGTCAAATCCAAGGTAGTATTCGGGCTGACGAAACGCCAGCTCATTTGTTTTGGCGGTGCGCTGCTTGTTGGCGTCCCGCTTTTCTTTTTGATCCGGGGCCGCGTCCCGACCAGCGCGGCGGCGCTCATTATGGTGTTCGCCATGCTGCCGGGCTTTCTGCTGGCGCTTTACGAAAAACACGGCCAGCCCCTTGAAGTGGTGGTGCGCCAGATCGTCGAGTGCTGCTTCATCCAGCCCAAGGAACGCCCCTACCAGACCAACAACGCTTATACCGCCCTTATGCGGCAATCCCAAATGGAAAAGGAGGTCAACGCCATTGTCCAAAAAGCAAAAGAACGAAATGAGCGCAAAAGCGCCGGTCAAGCTCACCCGCGCCGAAAAGAAAGAGATTCAGGCCGTCATCCGAAAGTATAAGGGCGACGGCAAGCCCCATTCGGCACAGGCCAGTATTCCCTATGAGGCCATGTATCAGGACGGCGTATGCCGGGTGACGCCCCGTACCTTTTCCAAGTGCATTGAGTTTACGGACATCAGCTACCAACTGGCGCAGGCGGACACCAAGACCGCCATCTTTGAAAACCTGTGCGACCTCTACAACTATCTGGACGCCTCCATTCATGTGCAGTTTTCCTTTATCAACCGCAAGATCGACCCCAAGCAGTATGCCAAGAGCTTTGAAATCCGGGCGCAGGGGGACGACTTCGACGACATCCGCAGCGAGTATTCCGACATTTTGCAAGACCAGCTTGTGAACGGGAACAACGGCCTGATGAAGCGGAAATTTATGACCTACACCATTGAGGCGGACAGCCTGAAAATGGCCCGCGCCAGACTGCGCCGGATCGAAACCGACCTTTTGGGCTATTTCAAGAGCATGGGGGCCTCCGCGTGGGGACTGGACGCCAAGGAACGGCTGGAAGTCATGCACAGCATTTTCCACCCGGACGGGGAACCGTTCTCCTTTGACTGGAAGTGGCTTGCCCCGTCGGGGCTTTCCACCAAGGACTTTATCGCCCCGTCCTCGTTCCGCTTCGGCAATGCCCGGATGTTCGGGCTGGGCGGTAAATACGGGGCGGTGAGCTTCCTGCAAATCCTCTCCCCAGAGCTGTCGGATGAAATGCTGGCCGATTTTCTCAATACGGAAAACGGCATTGTGGTGAACCTCCATGTGCAGGCCATCGACCAGAGCGACGCCATTAAGACGGTCAAGCGCAAGATCACCGACCTTGACGCCATGAAGATTCAGGAACAGAAACGAGCGGTAAGAAGCGGTTACGACATGGATATTCTTCCCAGCGACCTTGCCACCTACGGGCAGGACGCCAAGGAGCTGCTAAAGACCTTGCAGAGCCGGAATGAACGGATGTTCCAGCTTACCTTTTTGGTGCTGAACACCGCAGACACCCGGCAAAAGCTGGAAAACGATGTGTTCTGGGCTGCCGGTATTGCACAGAAATACAACTGTTCCCTTGTGCGGCTGGACTACCAGCAGGAACAGGGGCTTATGAGCAGCCTGCCGCTGGGGGCCAGCCACATCCAGATTGAACGCTCCCTGACGACTTCCAGCGTGGCCGTGTTCGTCCCCTTTGTAACGCAGGAGCTTTTTCAGGGCGGCGACGCCATGTATTACGGGATCAACGCCAAGACCGGCAACATGATTATGCTTGACCGCAAACGGGCGCGCTGCCCCAACGGGCTAAAGCTGGGGACACCGGGAAGCGGCAAAAGTATGAGCTGTAAATCAGAAATTTTGAGCGTGTTCCTCTGCACCCCGGACGATGTGTATATCTGTGATCCAGAGGCCGAGTATTACCCCCTTGTGAAGCGGCTGCATGGGCAGGTGGTGAAACTGTCGCCTACCAGCAAAAACTATGTGAACCCGCTGGACATCAACCTGAACTACTCCGAGGATGAAAACCCGCTGGCCTTAAAATCCGACTTTGTGCTGTCGTTCTGTGAGCTTGTCATGGGCGGCAAGAACGGGCTGGAAGCCATTGAAAAGACGGTGATCGACCGGGCGGTACAGGTGATCTACCGGCCTTATCTGGCAGACCCCAAGCCGGAAAATATGCCCATCCTTGCAGACCTGCACAAAGCCCTGTTAGACCAGCATATCCCGGAGGCTGACCGGGTGGCGCAGGCCCTTGACCTGTATGTGTCCGGCAGCTTAAATGTGTTCAACCACAGAACCAACATCGACATTCAAAACCGCATTGTGGCCTTTGACATCAAGGAGCTGGGCAAGCAGCTAAAGAAAATCGGTATGCTCATTGTCCAAGACCAGATTTGGGGGCGCGTCACCCAAAACCGCAGCAAGGGCAAGGCGACATGGTATTTCTGTGATGAGTTCCACCTGCTTTTGCGTGAGGAACAGACGGCGGCCTTTTCCTGCGAGATTTGGAAGCGTTTTCGTAAGTGGGGCGGGATTCCCACAGGTGCCACGCAGAATGTAAAAGACCTACTTTCCTCCCCGGAAATTGAGAACATTTTGGAAAACAGCGACTTTATCTGCCTGCTTAATCAGGCCAGCGGCGACCGTAAAATCCTTGCGGAACGGCTGAACATTTCGCCCCAGCAATTACGGTATGTGGACAATTCCGAACCCGGCGAGGGGCTTCTCATTTACGAAAATGTGATCCTGCCCTTTAAGAACCCCATCCCGAAAAACACCCAGCTCTACCAGATCATGACGACCCGGTTAGGCGAGGGGGCGACGGTATGAGGCACAAGGAGGTGAAGTCATGGAACCCTTAAAACCCCGCGATAAGGTGACGCAGCACATGACCCGCGACGGCCTGACGCTGGATAACCAGACCACCGGCGAAAGCGTCAATGTGTCCAGCCGGGAGGCCGAGCAGGAATACACTACCCAGCCGGAGGGCGCGGCGGAAAAAATACTGGAACGGGCGGACGAACTGCACGACCGCCACAAGGCAAAGAAAGCGGCCAAGGACGCCGGAAAAACCGTGGCGCAGGCCACCGGCCCCGTTTCCCGGTTGCAGTTTACCGCCGAGGAACGGGCCTCCCCGGAGCTGGCCCCGTATATCAAAAAGGCAGAAAAACGGGCGGATAAGCTGGAAGCGGCCAAAGAAGCCCTGCCAAAAAAGCGCGTCATTACCAAGGAAACCGTTTATGACGAAGCCAAGGGCAAGGCCAAAAGCAGGCTGTATTTTGACAAGGTGGAGAAAGCCCCTCCCCAGCTCAAACCAAACCCGGCCAGCCGCCCCATACAGGAAGCCGGGCTTTACCTCCACGGAAAAATCCATGAGGTAGAACACGAAAATGTGGGCGTGGAGGGCGGCCATAAGGGGGAGGAACTGGCGGAACGGCAGGCGGGCCGCATGATCCGCAGCGGCGTCCACCGCCACAAGCTCAAACCCTACCGGGCCGCAGCCAAGGCCGAGCGAAAGTCCATCGCCGCCAACGCCGAGTTTGCGTATCAAAAATCCCTGCGGGATCACCCGGAGCTGGCGCAGGCGGCCAAGAACCCCGTTTCCCGTTTCTGGCAGAAACAGCACATTAAGCGGGAATATGCCAAGGCAGCAAGGGCGGCGGGCCAGACCGCACAGGGGGCGGCAAGCACCGCCAAGACCACGGCTGCCGCAGCCAAGAAAGCCGCAGAGAAAAGCAGACAGGCCGCGTCCTTTGCCGCCCGGCACTGGAAAGGGGCGCTGATCGTCGGCGGCGTGGGCCTCATGCTCCTGCTGGTGATGGGCGGCCTGCAATCCTGCACCGCCATGTTTGGCAGCACCGGGACGGGCCTTGCCGCCACCTCCTATCTCTCCGAGGACAGCGATATGCTGGGAGCCGAAGCCGCCTATGCCGCGCTGGAAGCAGACTTACAGCACGAACTTGACAACTACGAAAGCCTGCACCCCGGCTATGATGAATACCGTTTCGATCTGGACGAGATCAAGCATGACCCCTATGTGCTGACCTCCATCCTCTCCGCGCTGCATAACGGCGTGTTCACTTTGGGGGAGGTACAGGGCGACCTTGCCATGCTCTTTGAAAAGCAGTACATCCTGACCCAGACCATCGAAACGGAAACCCGCTACCGCACCGAAACGAGGACGGACAGCGAGGGAAACACCTACACCGTGGAAGTCCCCTACACCTACTATATCTGTAATGTGAAGCTGGAAAACTTTGACCTGTCCCACCTGCCCATCTACATTCTCACCGAGGAACAGATGGGCTTTTATGCTGCCTATATGCAGACTTTGGGCAACCGGCCAGACCTGTTCCCCAACGGCAGCTATCCCCACGCCTCCACCCCGAAAGAGCCGACCTACTATGAAATCCCCCCGGAGGCGCTAAAGGACGAAACCTTTGCCGCCATGATTGCCGAGGCAGAAAAGTATGTGGGCTATCCCTATGTGTGGGGCGGCAGCTCCCCAAGCACCAGCTTTGATTGTTCCGGCTTCATTAGCTGGGTTATCAATCATTCCGGCTGGAATGTGGGACGCCAGACGGCGCAGGGGCTTTACAACATCTGCACCCCCGTTTCCCCGGAGCAGGCCAAGCCCGGTGACCTTGTATTTTTCGTCGGCACTTACGACACTGCCGGGATGTCCCATGTGGGGCTGTATGTGGGAAATTCGGTCATGCTGCACTGCGGCGACCCCATTTCCTACACGAACCTCAATTCAAGCTACTGGCAGCAGCATTTTTATTGTTACGGGCGTTTACCTTAAACGCCAGAAAGGAGTAAATCACTATGGCAATGAACAAATTGGAACGCATTGAAAAGGATATTGAGAAAACCAAGGGCAAGATCGCGGAGCTGCAAAAGCAGCTTCGGGAGCTGGAAGCAGCCAAGACCGAACAGGAAAACTTGCAGATCGTCCAGCTTGTGCGCGGCCTCAACATGACCCCGCAGGAGTTCGCCGCCTTTGTGCGCGGCGGTGCGTTGCAGGCGGCCCCGGCCCCGATCCCGGACTTTGAACAGGAGGACAGCGCCCATGAAGAAATCTAAACTGTTCCGCACCTTGACGCTGGCTGTGGCCGCTGCGCTCTGCATGGCGACCACGACCGTTACCGCCTACGCCGGTGGCGCTGACCCTGACCCTGTGCCGCTGCCGGAAACCACCGAGGCCCCCGCAGAAGTGCCGGAGGAAACCGAAGAACCCACCACCGGCGGCATGGAGCCGGAGGGCGTACCTGTCACCCCGCAGGGCAACGCTACGCTGGTGGATGATTTTTTCGGGGATAAGCAGCTTATCACCGTTACCACCAAGGCCGGGAATTATTTTTACATCCTGATCGACCGGGCCAACGAGGACAAGGAAACGGCGGTGCATTTCCTCAACCAAGTGGACGACGCCGACCTGCAAGCCTTGTTGGAGGACGGGAAAAAAGAGCCGGAGGTCTGCAACTGTACGGCCAAATGTCAAGCCGGGGCCGTCAATACGGCCTGCCCGGTCTGTAAAAACAACCTGACCGCCTGCAACGGGCCGGAGCCGAAGCCCCAGCCGGAGGAAGAAAAGCCGCAGGAGGAAAAGCCAAGCGGCATGGGCGGCCTTGTGGTGTTCTTTGTGGTGGTGCTGCTGGGCGGCGGCGCAGCCCTCTACTTCCTGAAATTCAAAAAGGAAAAAGCCGACACCACAGGCAATGACGATCTGGCCGAGTATGACTTTGGAGAGGACGAGGACGACGAGGACGAAGCCCCGGAGCCGGACGAGGATATGACAAGTGAAGATGGAAATAAGGAGGACGAAGTATGAGCTATCAGTTAGTAATTGCAGAGAAACCAAGCGTCGCCCGCAGCATTGCGGGCGTGATCGGCGCGGACAAGAAACAGGACGGCTACATGGAGGGAAACGGCTATCTGGTGAGCTGGTGTATCGGCCACCTTGTTTCCCTTGCCGACGCTGGAACTTATGACGAGCGTTTCAAAAAATGGCGCTATGACGACCTGCCGATTCTGCCGCAGGAATGGCAGTACATCATTCCCGACGATAAGAAAAAGCAGTTTGACACCCTGCGTTCTTTGATGGAGCGCCCCGATGTTACCGGCCTTGTGTGCGCCACTGACGCCGGGCGCGAGGGGGAATTGATTTTCCGTTTCGTCTACCAGATGGCGGGCTGCAAGAAACCGTTTCAGCGCCTTTGGATTTCCAGCATGGAGGACGCGGCCATCAAGGACGGCTTTGCCCATCTGAAACCGGGAACTGACTATGACAACTTGTATCAGTCGGCCCTTTGCCGGGCGCAGGCGGATTGGCTGGTGGGGATCAACGCGACAAGACTTTTCTCCATCCTCTACCACAAGACCCTGACCGTGGGCCGTGTCCAGACGCCGACCCTGAAAATGCTGGTTGACCGGGAGGCCAAGATCAGCAGCTTTCAGAAAGAGAAATACCACATCGTCCAGATTGCGGCGGGCGGCATGGAGGCGGCCAGTGAACGCATGAGAAACGCAGACGACGCCAAGGCCCTGAAAGCCGCCTGTGAAACGGCGCAGGCCGTTTGTGTGTCGGTAACACGGGAGAAAAAGACGGAGCAGCCGCCCCGCCTCTATGACCTCACCACCTTGCAGCGGGAAGCAAACCGCCTGTTTGGATTTACCGCCAAGCAGACCCTTGACTATGCCCAGCAGCTTTACGAAAAGAAGCTGCTGACCTATCCCCGCACCGACAGCCAGTATTTGACCGACGATATGCTGCCGACGGCGGAAAGCCTTGTGTCCGGCCTGTGGCCGTTGCTGCCCTTTGCGGCGGGGCTTGACCTGTCCCCGCAGTTTGGCCGGGTGCTGAACAGCAAAAAGGTGAGCGACCACCACGCCATTGTCCCGACGATGGAATTTGTGCAGAGAGGCTTTGACGGGCTGACCGAGGGGGAAAAGAAACTGCTGTCCCTTGTGTGCTGCAAGCTGCTGTGCGCCGTGGCCGCGCCCCATGTGTACGAGGCTGTCACCGCCACATTCACCTGTGCCGGGAACACCTTTACCGCCAAGGGAAAGACCATCCTGATCCCCGGCTGGAAAGAGCTTGATCGCCGCTTTAAGGCGTCGTTCAAAACAGGCAGCGACGACACCGCCCCGGAGCTTACGCGGGAACTTCCCCAAATTACCGAGGGACAGACCTTTGACAAGGTAACCGCCGCCGTCACCGAGCATTTCACCGCACCGCCAAAATCCTACACGGAAGATACCCTGCTTTCCGCTATGGAGCGCGCCGGTGCGAACGATCTGCCGGAGGACGCCGAACGGCAGGGATTGGGAACCCCGGCCACCCGCGCCTCCATCTTAGAAAAGCTGGTGCAGATGGGCTTTGTGGAGCGCAGGGGCAAACAGCTACTTCCCACCAAGGACGGGCACAACCTTGCCTGTGTGCTGCCGGAGGTGCTGACCTCTCCCCAGCTTACGGCACAGTGGGAAACGGAGCTGACGGCCATTGCCAAGGGGCAGGCCGACCCGGAGGGCTTCATGGCTGGCATTGCAGAAATGGCAAGGGGCCTGATTGCAAACTACTCCCAGATCAGCGAGGACGCACAGAAGTTGTTTCAAACCGAGCGTGTGGTTATCGGCAAATGTCCGCGCTGCGGGGAAAGCGTCTACGAGGGCAAAAAGAACTACTACTGCGGAAACCGAAGCTGCCAGTTTGTCATGTGGAAGAATGACCGATTTTTTGAGGAACGGGGCAAGGCGTTCACCCCGAAGATCGCCGCCGCGCTCCTTAAAGACGGAAAAGCAAAGGTAAAGGGCCTGCGCTCCCTAAAAACCGGCAAGACCTATGACGGGACGGTGCTTTTGGCAGATACCGGCGGCAAGTATGTGAACTACCGCGTGGAACAGAGGGGCAAGAACTAAAAACAGCAAGCATAGGGAGTGTAGCCACACTCCCGGCAAAATCCCTGACCCGGCGCACCTGCCGGGCCGGGGATTTTCTCTTTGGGGAAGCCCCAAACCCCTTGTATCAGATCACCACCATAGAAAGGATGTGAACCCCAAATGTCTTACAGCTCCTACGACCATGACGATTTAGAACCGGCCAGCACTATGCGGATCGAGCGCCGGATTTACTTTGAAAGCGGCAAGGCCGATCTTTCCGAAGCGGTAAAGCTGCCCCTTGCAGAGCTTCTTTCCCTGCGGGCGGAAAGCGCCGCCGCAGAACAGGAAGTGTTTGACCGCCTGAAAGAACAGGCCACCGCATGGGAGGAACAGGCTGGAAGAACCCTGTTTCTGGATAAAGCTCTTGAATATGCCCGGACGCTTCCCGTCACCCACACCGCAAACCAGTGGGAGGCCCCGGACGAATACCGCCATATCCGCAGCAACATGGTTTACCAGATGGATTATTCCATTTCCGAGAACACCCGGTACGACAGCGCCGCCCAAAAATCCGTTCCCTACTCGTGGACGCTCCGCTGGAGCCTCCGCACCAACGCGCCGGGCAGCTACCGGCAGGCCAAGATCGCCGGACAGGATCGGAAAGTCTTTGCCAGCCGGGAAGAACTGGACAAGTACCTGAATGGCCGGATCAAAGCCCACGACCATTACTTTACCGAAATTTCCCCGGCCATCCCCAAGGAATACGCCGACTGTTTTAAGGTCAATGGCTGCCTGCTCCCCGGCTATACCATCGAGGGGGAGGAACCGGCAAAAGCCGCAGCACTTCCCACACAGGAGGAAGCCGCACAGCCGCAACAGACCACAGCCACCCCGGAAAGGAGGGAACCCGTGAACGAAGTATTTTCCATTTTTCTTGATAACCGCGCCGAGGCGCAGACCGGCGGGCCGCATGGGTACTGGCTTTCCTTGCCGACTACCGCCGAACAGGTGCAGGAAGCCCTAAAGGAAATCCATATCACCGCCGACAACCAGCAGGACTTGTTTATTGACGGCTTTTCTGCCCCGGAGGGAAAACCGCTGGAACTGCCGGAGGATTTGATAAAAGCCGCCAGCGTGGACGAACTGAACTTCCTTGCTGCCCAGCTTCAAAGGCTGGACGCCGTGGAGCTTGCGGAGCTGAACGCCGCCATGCAGTCCCCGGCGAAAATGCAGACCATCGGGCAGCTTTTGGACTACGCCGAAAACACCGATTGTTTTGTCTTAATCAACGCCAAGGACAACCGCAGTCTGGGGGAATATTATCTGAATGATTCCGGGCTGTTTGTCGTTCCCGACCCGTGGAAACCGGCCATTGACACCGACCGGCTGGGGAGCTTTATCGCCAACGAGGAACAGGGAACCTTTACCGATTACGGTTATATCCTGCGAACCAGCGACGAATGGCAGCGCGTCCATGAGGGACAGCCGGTGCCGGAACCATACCGGGTGATGGCCTATCCCGCGCCGGAAATTCTGCGGGAGGAAAGCAAGGTGCAGCCGGAGGCGGCAGCGCCTACAAAGGCCCCGCAGCCTGTCACCCCCATTCTCTTAAACGGCCAGAACAGCGCCGAGCGCATGAAAGAGATCACCGACCGGCTGGAAACCGGCATACAGGAGCTTTTCGAGAGTGAACGCTACAAAGCCTATCTCACCACCATGTCCAAGTTCCACAGTTACAGCTTCAACAACACCCTCCTGATCGCCATGCAGGGCGGACAGCTTGTGGCGGGCTACAACAAGTGGCGGGACGATTTTCACCGCAATGTAAAGAAAGGCGAAAAGGCCATCAAGATACTGGCCCCGGCCCCGTTCAAGGCGAAAAAGGAAGTGCAAAAGCTGGACGCACAGGGCAGGCCGGTGATGGGAAAAGACGGAAAGCCTGTTACCGAAGTACAGGAAATACAGGTTCCGGCCTTTAAGATCGTTTCCGTCTTTGATGTGAGCCAGACCGAGGGGGAACCGCTGCCCTCTATCGGCGTGGAAGAACTGACCGGCAGCGTGGAACGCTACGGGGAATTTTTCAAGGCGCTGGAACAGACCTCCCCGGTTCCCATTGGTTTTGAGGATATTCCGGGCGGTTCCCACGGCTACTACCACCTGACGGAAAAGCGGATCGCCATTCAGGAGGGCATGAGCGAATTACAGACCCTAAAGACGGCCATCCATGAGATTGCCCATTCCAAGCTCCACGCCATCGACCCGGAAGCCCCGGCCATTGAGCAGGCCGACCGCCCCGACAGCCGCACCCGTGAGGTGCAGGCCGAAAGCGTGGCCTATGCCGTCTGCCAGCACTACGGGCTGGACACCTCCGACTATTCCTTTGGCTATGTGGCCGGTTGGAGTTCCGGCAAGGACTTGAAAGAGCTGAAAGCCTCCCTTGAAACCATCCGGGCCACCGCCCATGAGCTGATTACCACCATTGACGGCCACCTTGCCCAGCTTCAGAAAGAACGGCAGACCCAGCAGGAGCAGCCGCAGGCCGCGCCGCTGGAACGGGCCGCCGAGCAGCCAGACCCGGACAGCGTATTTTCCAAGCTGCCCCCGGAGCAACAGCGGGAAATGACCGCCAGCGTAAAAGCCATGCTGCAAGCCCTCATTGACGCAGATTTGAAATCCACCGGCGAAGTGTCGCAGGGAACCAAGGAGGCGGCGCAGGCGCAGGGCTTTACCATTGCCGGGGATGGAACGCTGGAACAGGCAGAAGCCCAGCAGGAGGCCGCCTACCGTTTGGAAAGCGGCGATTACCTGTATATCAAGACATCGGAAACCGGCTACGATTACACGCTGTATGACCCCGACTACAAGGAACTGGACGGAGGCCAGCTTGACAATCCCGACCTGTCCCTTGCGGAAGCCGGAAAAGAAATCCTTGCCATCCATGAGCGACCGGCTGGGACGATGGAACCCCTGACCGGCGACAGGTTGGATGATTTTCTGGAAGCAACCGAACAGGCCAACGCCATTCCCCAGCCGCAGGCATGGAACGGGATCGACGGCCTTTTGAATGGAAAGCCGTTCATGCCGGAGGCGTCCCCGGTTGACCGAGCCGCCGCCCTGATCGAGCTGGCGGAGAAAAACGCCCCGCGTTTGGGCAGCGAGGAACGGCAGTTGATTATGTCTTATGCCGAGGCCGTGGGCGATACGGACAAGGTGATCGGGCTTATCAACCGTCTGTGCGAACAGGGTTATGAGCTGCAAAACGGCCAGATGGATTCCTTTGTGAAAAGCGAGATTGAAAGTGAGATTGCCGTTGCCAACGCCCAGCGGCAGATCGCGCAGAATCCGGCAGCGGAGCCGGTTGTCACGATCCTTTGGAGTGAAAGCCCCCATCTGAAAGACGGCCAGCAAATGCCGCTGCATGAAGCCGAGGCCGTTTTCAAGGAGCTGGACAGCGCCAGACGCCATGAACGGGAGCAGCCGGGCTATACGGGCCATTGGTACGACAAGACCAAGTTCCGCATTGACTTTACCATGCAGGGCCAGCCGGACAGCTACGAGGGGCGGCAGGACTTTGGCGACGGGGACGGTTCCCTGATCCAGCATATCCGGGGCTATCACGAATACTACGCACAGGATGAAAGCTGGAAAAACCATGTGCTGCACCATGAGGGGCCGGAGGCATGGGAGGCGGACAAGGCCCAGCGGGATATGCTGCTGCATGAGTTCATCCCGTATATGGAACTGCATTGCAATCTGGCCGCTATGGAGCAGGAGGCCCGGCGTCCCCTGCGATCCGGGGAAACCCTGACGCCGGAACAGACCGCTTATTTCAACGCGGTTTTAGACTATGTAAAGGAGTGCCGCCCACTTCTCAATCAGGGCCAGTACCACTTGCCGGAGCCGCCGCAGCTTGCCGACTTCGACCAGAGCTTGCAGGACTACAAAAAACAGATCGAGGCAGAGCTGGAACAGGAGGCCGCCGCTGCCGGGCTGACGGTGGAGGAATATATTGCCTCTGACTATAAGGCCCCGGCGCAGCCCAACTTTTCCATCTACCAAGTGCCGCCCGGCCCGGAGGGACGCGACTTCCGATACCGTTCCTATGAGGAATTGCAGGCGGACGGGCTTTCGGTGGACAGGAAAAATTACCAGCTTATCTACACCGCGCCGCTGGACAAGGACACCACACTGGACGAGATTTACCGCCGCTTCAACATAGAACATCCCGCCGATTACAAGGGACATTCCCTCTCAATGGCGGATATTGTGGTGTTCCGGCAGGATGGGAAACAGACCGCCTACTATGTGGACGAGGGAGCCGACTACCGGCAGGTGCCGGAGTTCTTCGCCCAGCCGGAAAAGCAGCTCACGCCAGACGAGTGCATGACCGGCGAACAAATCCAGACGCCGAGAGGCCGTTTCTATCTGACCGACAGGAGCCGGGAACAGATGGAGGCCGCCGGGTATGGATTCCACCACCAGTCGGAGGACGGCAGGTATCTCATTATGGCAAACGGCACAAGGGCCTTTGCCATCCCCGCCCAGCAGGAAAGCCATATCAAGACGGCGGAAATGTCCACCGAGCAGAACTACAACATGATCGACGGCATGATGAACAATGCCCCGTCTATGGAGGAACTGGAAGCAAGGGCAAAAGCCGGGGAACAGATTTCCCTTTTGGATGTGGCTGAGGCAGCCAAGGCGGAGGCCAAAAAGCCCAAGCAGACCCGAAAGACGACGCAGAAACAAAAGAAACCATCCATCCGGGCGCAGCTTGCCGCCGCCAAGGAGGAACAGAAAAAGAGGCCCCCGGCGCGGGAAAAATCAAAAGAAATGGAGGTATGAGGAATGTATTTCACCGTGGAAGAAGAAAACCTGATCTGTCTGTACCACAATGCCGACCGCCACAGGACGGCGGCAAATTTCCGGGCAGCTTTGCCGGACATGGACAAGGAAATGGCGGCGCTGGCCTGCCAGACCGTCAATAAGCTGGACGCCATGAGCGACGCCGACTTTGCGGCGCAGCAGTTCCACTTCACAGACGAATAAGCAAAACGCCGGGCGCGGGGGCTGTCAAAGCCTCTGCGTCCGGCGCTTCTTTTTTGTCCATTTTCCCGCATTTAGAACCCCGTTTTGAGGGGAACAGGATAACTTTATCCACCTGCCTGCCGACCATGCGGAAAAACCCTTGATTTCCGTGGACTTTTACCGCCCTAAATGCGTAGACAGGAGGTATCTTTTCCGCTGGCGTTCCGCCTCTTTCTTCCGGCGCACCTGCACCGCACAATCCGGGCAGTATTTGGCCCGGTTGGAGTTGGGCGTAAACGCCGCCCCGCAGACGGCGCAGCGTTTGATCTCGTCCCGGCCTTTGGTGATCTCGGCGCACAGGGCCGCGTCCAGCGGCAGGACGGCCACCTTGAACCACCGGCACAGCAGCGAATAGGAAATACTCTGCACACAGACACATTCCTCTCCATCGTCCAGCAGGAGGCAGTTTCCGTTACAGTAGTTGCAGCACTCATGGGTGAGCCTGCGGGCCTTGCGGTATTGGGGGTAACTCATTCTCGGTATGTTCATCGTTCCTGCGTATGCTCCTTTCCCGGCGCTGTCCGCAAAATGCTGTCTACATTCTGTTTGACAATGCCGTATTCTTTCAATTTCTGTTTCGCTTCGCTGTACTGTGCGGACAGCCGTTCCCGTTCTGCGTCCAGCTTTTTATACTCGGTTTTGAGGGCGTACAGGTTGGGGAGCTTTGTGATCCCGGCCTCTTTGAGTGCCTTTGCCGCCGCCTCATACAAGATCAGTTGGCTTTCATGCTGCCGCCGGAACGCGGCCTTGTCTTTGGCATTTCGCAGTTCCAGCGCCACAGGCCGGAGCTGCTTGTAGGCGGAGAGGTTTTTTATCAGCAGCGCCATATCCCCAAGTCGGCGTTCCGCGTCTTTCAGGGCGGAGGCCGCCGCGTCGTTTGCCGCGCTGATCTCGGCCAGCCTGCTTTCCAAGCCCTCGTAGCTGTCGATCTGGTGTTCTGTGAGGAAGTTTAAGGAATTGGCGGCCTGCTTCAAGTTGTGCAGCTTCGCCCACCGCGCATAGCCCGCCGACTGCTGGGCCTTGATACTGTCCTCCAAGGCGATCCGCAGGGAGATTTCCCCGGCGCTTCTTCTGCGCGGCCCCCGGTCAATGGCAATGCCCTTGATCCGCTGGGTGATCCGTTCCTCGGTGTAATCCTCCCCCAAGGTCTTGCAGCGAGTGAAGCGTTCCTGTCCGGGGGCGCGGAATGAAATAAACTTGCCCTGTTTGACTTCATAGCCCTGCGCCTCCATGAGCCGCAGAAAACCGTCAAAGTCTTTGGCCTGCGGAATGGCCGCGTCGATAGCGATTTTCAGTTTTGCTTTCCAGCTCTTGCCCTTTTTCTGTGCGTCCCACTCGGCATAGGTTTTGCCCTTGTCCTTGCCGGGCTTTACCACAGACAGGCCGTGTTCCTTGCACAGCCGGTCGCTGGTGCGCCGGATAAAGGCGTAGCTCTGGCGGTTGGAAATGTACTTGCGTTGGTTCGCCATATCCACGGCGCAGAAAATAATGTGGTTATGCAGGTGGCCCTTGTCTATGTGGGTGGTAATCACATAGGGATATTTACCTTGCAGCACTTCATCGGCAAGCTGCCGCCCGATCTCATGGGCCTGCTCCGCCGTGGTTTCCCCCGGTTCAAAGGCTTGTATCAGGTGGTGGGCCAGATTGTTGCCCTTTTGGTATGCCTGATCTAACAGCATTTGAAATTCAATATCCGCCGTTTCATAGGAACAGCCATAGGAAGAAACGAACAGCTTTTCATCGGTCTTGTCCGGGTTCTCGATGTAGTCCAGCGCCTTTTTCAGCGTTGACTTGATAGGATGGATCTTTGTAACTGCCATATCTGTGCCAGCGCCCCCTTGATGTCCTCTAAGTCCTGCGCGTACACAGTCCCGGTACTGTTGATACGCCTTGCAATCTGGTTGATGTTGACGCCGATCTTTTGCAGCTCTGCGGTCTGCGCCCGGACGGGGCCGGTGTCGATATGGACGATATAGCCGTCAATCAGCATTTTCCGGGCGTAGGCAGAAAAGTTCTTTGTGCCAAGCTGGGCCATCTTCTGCTGGATCAGCGCCCGTTCCTCCGGCGTCACCGGGACGCGCAGCACAAACTTCCGTTTTCGGTTTGCCACTTTCGCACCTCCATTCATTCAGGGGTTTGGGGACTTCCCCAAGATACAAACGGGAAGCCGTTTGCCGGGAGTGTGGCTACACTCCCTATGCTTGCTGTCTTTGTTCTTCTTCCCCTAAAAAGCGTTCTGACCCCAAGGAAATACCCGCAAAATCCCAGTTTTTCCGAAAACCGCACAAAAAAAGAGAGGGCGCAGCCTGCGTCCTCCCAAAAACAAAACAGAGGGTTGTCATGCACCCTCCGTTTCGTCATTCTTCTGTTGAATTTGAATGGCCCCGTCAATCGCGCCCTCGATGATCGGAAGAAATTCTTCCGGGCAGAGTTTCAGCTTGTGGCTGACCCGCTGCCGCTGTGCGCTTTCCTCCCGCATGATCTCCGGGTTAAAATACCGTTCCACGGGAAGCCCGCAGATTTTGATAAGCTGTATGATAACCGGCAGGCTGGGAATCGTGCCGTCATTTTCGATGTTGGCAAGATAGCGCCAGTCGATATTGACCTGTTCCGCCAGCGTCTTACGCGATAACTGCTTTACTTTCCGCGCCTCTTTTACATCTGCGCCGAAAGTTTCAAAGCCGGGACAATCTTTGATATTTGCCATATAGCACCACCCATCTACATTGTATATTTCATATTTTCTCAATGGAATGTTGCTATATGCAGGAAGATTAAACTTTATAATTCATATTTTGTGCCTTGTACGGAAAAGCGGGCTATCCTATAATAAAGAAAAAGCACTTTTTTGAAAAAATCCGTCCGCTGTAACATTTCGCGGACATTTGCCTGTTATACTATCTGCAAAAAGCAAAGGAAGTGAGAATATGGAGCAGATTTTAATTGTCGAGGACGACAGTTTTTTGAATAAGATGTTAGACTATAACCTGACCGCAGACGGCTACGGCGTGACTTCTGCCCTAAATGCCAGAACCGCAGCCGACGCCATCCGCCAGCGGGAATTTGATTTAGTGCTGTTGGACATCAACCTGCCGGACGGCAACGGTTTTGAGCTGTGCAAACTGATAAAGCCCCAGCACCCGGACACCATCGTGATTTTCCTGACCGCCAACGATCAGGAGAGCGACCAGATACGGGGTTATGAGGTGGGCGCGGTGGACTACATCACAAAGCCCTTTGTGATCGGGGCCTTGC
>OHQY01000094.1_pt1 | contig 25732 bp, 19 predicted proteins | sample 1578311 | NCBI WGS metagenome assembly OHQY01 (sample SAMEA3879545, study PRJEB24766) | human gut metagenome | biome: human-associated habitat; feature: feces | place: USA | collected 1985/1987 | reverse complement strand
TTCATCAGTTTCTTTTTCTTTGCCATTTGCAGAATCTCCCGGATTTTTTTCTGATGATTTTGGGCTACGCTTTTTCGGTGCTGTCAGCTCATAGCTCAAAGAAAGCAGGTCTTTGATGGCATCATCCAGTTCCGGTTTGCCAAGCTGAATACTGAGCCACTTCTCCTTGTTCATGTGATAGGCCGGAAAATAGCCGTCCTGCCCGCGAAGAGAGCCGATCAGCAGCGGATCGCTTTTCACATTGAGGACATCCATGATGCCTGCTTCCAGCAATCCCAACTTATCAGCTGATACTTCCAAAATTACACCATACCATTTATTATTGTCTTTGTGCCGCAGCACAGCATTCCGGTCATGCCAGGGGTATTCCGGCTCTGTGCCGTACTTCTGGCGTAACCATGTAAATAATTCTTGTCGTGTCATTCCATCACTTTTCCTTCCAGCCGATCAATCTTTACAGATTGCTTCGGACGGCAGCGGGGCAGATGCAGCTTCAAAGCAGGATTCCTCTGACAACGCTTCGATCCGCCGTCTCTGTTCTCCTCGGCTGTCGGTATTTTCATCCACATACCGGTTATCTATGTACGCCGCAATATCAGCAAAAAGTTTTCCACTGATCTGATATGCCTTCTTATCAAAGATAACGATGTAGACCATCATCTCATTTTCCATCAGGAACGTACTGATGGTATCGACTGCAACCTTCAGAGCCTGGTCTTTCGGATAGCCGTAAATGCCGGAGGAAATCAGCGGAAATGCCACCGACTGACAGCCATTTTCTTTTGCCAAGTTCAACGATGTCCGATAGCAGGATTCCAGAAGCTCCTGCTCCCGATGCTTGCCATCCCGCCAGCGCGGGCCGACTGCATGGATCACATATTTGCAGGGCAGTCGATATCCCTTTGTGATTTTTGCGTTGCCGGTTTCGCAGCCATGCAGCGTACTGCATTCTGCAAGCAGCTCCGGTCCGGCGGCACGATGAATGCAGCCGTCCACACCGCCTCCGCCCAAAAGAGACGTGTTAGCCGCATTGACGATTGCATCAACGCTCATTTTTGTAATATCGTTCCTAATGATCTGTAGGGGCACGAAGCATACCTCCCATTCATCAATTTAACTTTCTATCTGTATTATAACTTCTTTTATGTTGAGATGCAAAATTCAAGTCAAGAGCAATCAATAAGCAACATCATCATAAATATTTTTTCACACAAAAAAGCCCGGTGCAGCATGAGCATTATACCCACACTGCACCGGACATTCCATCATCTGCTATTCTCTTTATTTTCTTCTTCCTGCCGCACCTCCTGCTCATGCAGCTGCTCTTTCTTCTGTTCGTCCTCTTTCAGGATTTCCTGCACAATCTTCTGCGCCACAAGCCAATCCTGCATTTCCGATTTGGTCTTGCGGTACTCTGCATAGGAGCTTTTCTTTCGTTCCAGGAGCATCGCATACTCTGCGTTCAGCTCGCTGATGCGCGGGAGCTTTTTGTCAGAGCCATTCTCTTTCTTATAAGCATCAAACGCCTTTTTCGCTGCGCTGCGTAAGGCCAGCGTATCCCGATGCGCTTCATAGAACTCCTGATTGTAGCCGGATGCTTTATACGCGGCAAAAACATCTTTTGTCTTGGCATAATTGATTAGATGCTTCCGCAGCACCGACACTTCCGACATCCGTGCCTCATCTGCCTTTACAGATTCCAGCAGCGCATCGCATTTTTCAGAAATTTCATCTGCTTTTTCTTTCAGCTCTGCATAACTCTTGATTCCATGCTCCTCCATGAACATCATGGCTTTTGCCATCTGCTTCAGATTAAAGACTTTCGCCCAACGCGCATATCCTGCGCCTTTGCCTGCCTGCATTTTGGCACGGACATCAATCAGGAACGACAGCTCCGCCTTCTGATGCACCTGTGCTGACCGTGCGCTTGTGCGGGTTTTCTCTGCAAATTTGCTTTTGTGAACCGCATTCCCGGCAATCACTCCACAGAGTTCTTCAACCGAATATCCTTTACCAAGAGAACGGAAACGAGCAAATCTGGCGTGGCCTTTCCCCCGCAGGGCAGGCTGTTTTCCATCTTTATACTCGTACCCTGCTTCCTGCAAAATTCCAATCAGTTCCTGGAAGTCTTTTGGCTTTCTTTCCAATGCTGCATCAATGGCCTCACAGATTTCATCCCGCTGCGACTTTTTCTCCGGGTATTCCGTTCTCTTCTTCCGCTCCCCGTAGGGCTTTCGGACAATGACCGACAACCGGTGTTCCAGGCAGACGATATCACTGAGCCTTGCCAGCGCAAGACCGGATAAGCGAAAATCTCGGAATTTTCTGGTGCAGTCTAATGTAGTTGAATTAAAAATAATATGGTTATGAATGTGCGCACGATCAACATGGGTAGCCACGATAAATGCGTGTTTTCCCTTGGTGAATCGCATGGCCGTCTCATACCCAACCTTATTCGCCTCCTCCGGCGTGATCTCTCCGGGCTTAAAGGATTGCCGAATCTGATATGCAATCACATCATGCGCCTGGGTTCTACCGGTGATATGCTCATACTGCCGTTTAGAAAGCAGAAATTCTTCATCACAGGTCTTTGCGTCACAGGCATACGCGCTGATATATTTTCCATCTTCCGTCTTTGCTGCATTCTCAGAATAATCAGTACGGTCAGCCAGACACTGCGCTACCGTCTTTCCTTTATTGATATGCAGCGCAATTAGTCTTGTAGCCGCCATTTTCATATTCCTCCATCTAAAAAGAGCTACCCGAAGGCAGCTCTTACCAATCTACTATTCTCATTTTAACATCCGTTCCCGGTCATAAGCTCCCTGCAAATAAACGGCCTGCTTGATGATTTCTTCCATATCGAAATAGACGCACATAATGCTTTCGTACAGCTTCCACACATTAGATTCGCTGCCGCCCACCATTTCCATCAGCTGGTCTTCCATCTTCGATTGCTCAGACTGTTTTTCCTGATAAGCAGTCTCTTCCACAAAATGATTCTCTCCATCTGTTTCCTCGTACCGTAAATCATAATAATCTTTCATAAACTGAATATCCATCGAATCCCTCCTGAACTCAAATTGCCAAAACATCCTCTACACGCTCACACAGCTGTTCCATCAGTTCCATGATGCCGCCCGCACCAACCGCAGCTGCGAACAGCCCCATCTCAATCAGGGTCAGCAGGAACACATCCGTCCAGCTCGCCCGAACCACCGAATAGATGCCGCAGCCAAAAACGAACAGCATGATCGGCGAAAGCACCCACAGGGATAGCTGCATCAGCAGATTCCAGATAAAGCATAGAAATCGCAGCAGAAACGCAACTGGCAGCAACAGGATTTTCAGCATCAGCTTCAACAAAAAACATACGATCTTCATGGATTTCACCCCTTCGTTTTTCTTTTCATCTTCATTTTACTGTACCCGCTTGCCAAACACCACGATGTCAACAGGAAGACCTGCAAAAAATATGTAATGACACAGACTGTTTCATCTGTGCCATGTGCAATAGAAATTCCGCACGTTTGCACCGTCATCGAATACCAGAAAGCCTCTTTAAGATCAGCTTTTGCATCTCCCAGAGTTCATCCAGTCGCTTCTGCAAATCCCGGATATCCTCCGCATAGATGCTTCCAGATTCATTGGCGCGTTTTGCGTACTGGTTCAGGTTGTTGCTGCATCGGCGAAGAAGTGTGGATACCTGTGCCACATCCGACAAATCAAGATTTACGCAGTACCCGTCCATCGCCATTTTTCTCATATAGGCACCGGTATTCCGAATCCCCAATTCTTTCTGCTTTTCACGAATCCTCGCCAGCTCTTCCGGGTTTACCCGGACATTGATCCAGTGTTCCCGAACACTCATAGTGCCACCTCCTCATCATTTCGATGTGTCATCGGCGGAATGCGCCCTGCACGGTCACGCAGCTCTGCCAGGACAGACGGCTTTTCCGTTGTTCTCTCACGGTCTGGATCATCATTTTCACGGTCATCCATATTCAGCAGTGCGTCCAGTTCTGCCAGTCTTGCACTCTTTTCCGCCAGTTCTGCCTCCTGGGGGAACGGCTTTCCAAGCTCGGCCTGCGCAGCTTCCTGCTGGCTCCTAAGATTGTCCAGCTGCTGTTCCGCCTTCTCCAGCCTTGCAGGAATCCCGGCAAGAGCATTATCCAAACGCTGGATATTACCCGCAGCACTGGTGCCGATGGGCACCCGGTGGGTCATCTCGCCTTTCAGCAGCACCTGATACTCTTTCTGGAAGCTGTCATATGACAACTCCATCTTGAAACCGCGATAGCTGCCAAGCGGCACCGGCTCCAAACTCTGATTGGCTTTACAGACCGCAAGAATTGCTTCACCGGCCTCGGCTTTTTCAGTAAATTGTGTGCCATTCACCTCCATACCGCAGAACCCCTCTTCCGGCAGCGGATGTGCCGCCACCGTCCGAATATCCGACTGAAAGCCCTTGATGAACCCTTGCGTTTTCTCAATCTCCGCAGGGAAATATTTCATCAATTTATCTTCCAATCGGTACTGCTGGCTCTGATGATCCGCCTTCAATACTTTCAGCCTTGCAACATCTACATCCAAGTCCATTTTCTCCTTGATTTGCGGGTCTCCGGCACAAAGTGCCTTGATCTCTGCATAGGAAAGAGCCTGCTCATCTACATCATCACAGGAACGTACCGGAGATTTGCTGGTCATTATCTGGCTGATAAATTTCTGCTTATTCTCCAGTGTCTGATAGAGGTAGGCATCAAAAGTTCCTTCCGTCACATACTGATAAACCTGCACTTCTTTGTTTCGGTTTCCCTGACGGATGATACGACCATTTCGCTGGGTCATGTCCGCAGGCCGCCAGCCCACATCCAGATGATGCACGGCCACCAGCCTGTCCTGCACGTTCGTGCCTGCGCCCATCTTCTGTGTCGAACCTAACAACACCCGCACCTGTCCAGTACGGACTTTGGCAAACAGATCCTTCTTTTTTGCCTCGGTATCGGCATCATGAATAAATGCGATTTCTTCTTCCGGCACACCGGACTGAATTAGTTTGGCGCGGATATCCTCATAGACATTGAAGGTTCCATCGTTCTTCGGCGTGCTGAGGTCGCAGAACAGCAACTGGGTCAGCTTATCCGACTGTCCTTCCTCATAAATCCGAAGCACATTCCGCACACAGGCGTTGAGCTTGCTATTTGGGTCATCCGGCAGGAGCGGATTCATCAATCGCTGATCCAGTCCCAGCTTTCTGCCATCCAATGTGATTTTCAGCATGTTATCGACCGACGGGTCTACCACACCGGAATGCACAGCCGCCGCCCGTTCCGAAAGCTCCGCCACCATCGCCTGCTGATGCTCCGAAGGCTGCACCACCACGGTTTCAAATTTTGCCTCCGGCACCGGCAGATGCAGCTGATCGGAAGTCTTGATATCTGCCACTTCCTTGAACATATTCATCAGCTCCGGCAGGTTGAAGAACTTTGCAAATCTTGTTCTTGCCCGATATCCGGTTCCTTCCGGTGCCAGCTCAATGGCCGTCGTGGTCTCACCGAAAGTAGAAGCCCAGCTGTCGAAATGAGTCAGCCCTTTCTGCTGCAACGTGCCGTACTGGAGATACCGCATCATAGTGTAAAGCTCCGTCATGCTGTTGCTGACCGGGGTGCCGGTCGCAAAAATGATGCCGCGCCCGCCTGTCAACTCGTCCATATACTGGCACTTCATAAACATATCCGAAGATTTCTGCGCTTCCGAAGTGGACAAGCCTGCGACATTGCGCATTTTTGTGTAGAGGAACAGGTTCTTGAACGCGTGCGCCTCGTCTACGAACAGCCGGTCTACGCCCAGCTGCTCAAAGGTAATCACATCGTCCTTACGGTCGGTCGCCCGGAGTTTCTCCAATCTCGCCTCCAATCCTTTCCGGGTCTTTTCCATCTGTTTGATGGAAAAACGTTCACCATTCTGGGATTTCATCTCGGCAATGGCGTTTTCAATTTCATCAATCTGGGCAGTCAAAATCCGCTCCTGCCGTTCTGCGGACACCGGGATTTTCTCAAACTGGGAATGCCCGATGATGACTGCATCGTAATCGCCAGTGGCAATTCGTGCGCAGAACTTCTTTCTGCGGGCAGTTTCAAAGTCCTTTTTGCTTGCCACCAGCAATTTTGCACTCGGATACAGACGCAGAAACTCGTTTGCCCACTGAAGGGTCAGATGATTCGGAACGACAAACATGGATTTCTGGCACAGTCCCAGCCGTTTTGCCTCCATAGCAGAAGCGGCCATCTCGAAAGTCTTACCGGCACCCACTTCGTGGGCCAGCAGCGTATTGCCGCCGTACAGCACATGAGCAATGGCATTCTGCTGGTGTTCCCGCAGCCGGATTTCCGGATTCATGCCGCCAAAGCGGATATGAGAACCATCATACTCACGGGGACGAGTGCTGTTGAACAGCTCGTTATACTTTTCCACAAGTTCCGCGCGGCGATAAGGGTCTTTCCACACCCAGTTCTGAAACGCATCCTTAATGGCCTGCTGTTTCTGCTGGGCGAGGGTGGTCTCCTTTTTATTCAGAACCCGCTTCTGCTTGCCGTCTGCATCCTCCACGGTATCGTAAATACGAATATCCCGCAGATTCAGCGTATCCTCCAGAATTCGGTAGGCATTGGCACGGCTGGTGCCGTAGGTCATATAGGCATGAACATCATTCCGGCTCGGTGTACTCTTGCCGGTAATTTGCCATTCTGCCGTCATGGGAGAGAATTTCACTTCAATATTTCTGCGCAGATAGAACGGCGGTTCAAAGGTTTCTTCCATAAACTGCTGGATATAATCCCGATTGACCCATGTGGCACCAAGGCGCACATCAATCTCCGACGCATCCAGGTCTTTCGGCTGTGCTTTCTTCAAATATTCCGTGTTTACCGCAAAGGCAGGGTCAGAAGCCGCAGCCAGTTCTGCCACGCGGAGTTTTTCCCGGACATTGCCGGACAGATATTCATCAGCCGTCACCCAGCCGGTTTCCTCGCTGCCCTGCGTCATCGGGTCTTTGAAAATGACACCATGCAGTTCCTGCTGGATTTTTTCAAATTCTCCCGGTGTACCTAAAAGCTCCGCCATATAGGGCAAATCCACTTTGCCGCGCTCTCCGATGGAGATTGCCAGAGCCTCTGCCGGAGTATCTACGCTGGTAACAGCCCGTTCCGGTCGAATCGTCCGTTTGGTGAACATATCCGCCTTGGATTCCAGCCTGCCGTTTTCATCTACATTTTCCAGAGAGCAGAGCAGATAATAAGACGAATCTTCTGAAAAAGCCTGCGCATTTGCACGGGAGTTGATAAGCCCATACTGATCGGCGAATCGGTCATAGGCTACATTCAGTTCCCGCTGTTTCTGGGCAATCGCGTCCTCCGGATAATCGTTCAACTGATAGTCGATCAGTTCCTGCACAATGGTACGAAGCTCCACCATGCCCTTGATCCTGCCGGTGGCTGTCGCAGATAGGTCAGCCTTTCGCATGATGCTGTTCTCACGGAAGTAGACATCCCCATCCACCACCGCATAGGAGAAGTTCTTTACATTGGGGTCTGCCGGAATGGTTTCGCCCTGCAAGGACAGTTCTTCCTCCGGTGCCAGCTCCTGCGCTTCATAGTGACCGCCGATATGCTGCACAGCCTCATGCAGCTGGTCTCCCAGATCCTCATCCGGAATCGGAATGACCGTACATTCTTCCTTGCCGTACTGGGTACTTTCAGTTGTAATCTCACCCAGCACCATTTCCGGGTGGTCAACAAAATAGCTGTTGAGGGTAATACCCTCCGATGTCAGCCCCAGATGCACCCAATCCGGTTCGATATCAATTGGATGGTCTCTCTTTTGCAGAAAAATGATATCCGACACTACATCTGTACCGGCATTGGCACGGAATGCGTTGTTGGGAAGTCGAATGGCTCCCAGCAGTTCTGCCCGTTGCGCCAGATACTTTCGCGCGTCCGGATTCTTGGAATCCATCGTGTAGCGGCTGGTAACAAAGGCCACGATGCCACCGGGACGAACCTGATCCAATGCCTTGGCAAAGAAATAGTTGTGGATAGAAAATCCGAGTTTATCATAGGGCTTATCGCTGACACGGTAGTTGCCAAAGGGCACATTGCCCACGGCCAGATCATAGAAGTCGCGCCGGTCGGTGGTTTCAAAGCCTGCCACCTTGATTTCTGCCTGCGGATACAGCTTTTGCGCAATACGACCGGTGATGGAATCCAGTTCCACACCATACAGTCTGCTTCCCAGCATGGAATCCGGCAGCATACCGAAGAAGTTGCCGACACCCATCGACGGTTCCAGAATGTTGCCTTTCTCAAATCCCATACCGTCCAATGCCTCATAGATTGCACGGATCACGGTAGGACTGGTGTAATGCGCATTCAGAGTCGAAGCTCTGGCTGCGGCATATTCTTCTTCTGTAAGAGCTGCTTTCAGCTCCTTATATTCGCCTGCCCAGGCTGTTTTCTCTGCATCAAAGGCATCTGCCAGCCCACCCCAGCCGACATAATTGGCCAGCGTTTCCTGTTCCTCCGGTGTCGCATCCCTATGCTGATTTTCTAAGGCTTTCAGCGTGTAGATGGCATCCATGTTGGCACGGAATTTCTGCTTAGGACTGCCTTCGCCGAGGTGAAAGCTGTTGATGCGGTAGTTCTCCGCATGTTTTGTTTCATGCCCTGCCCGGAACGCTTCTTTTTTTCCAGAATTCAGATCAACCACCAGATTGTGCAGGTGAACATTTTCCTCATGCCCCAAAATTCTTGCCAGATTTTCCTTGCTTTCCGAGCGGAAGATCGGATACACGGAATCCGGGTCCCGAAGTTCCACATCGAAAAGCCCGACTTTTTCAATCGTAAATGCCTTTCCGTCCAGATACAGCGTATCGCCAACGCGATAATCCGGCTGCACCGGAGCTGCGGGTTCTGGCTGCACAGTTGCAGGCTCTTTTTCAGCCTCCATGTTCCTGCCGCGAATCTCCTGCAACGCCTCTGATGCACTCACATAATCGGCAAATGTCTGCACTTTTCCGTCCGAATATCCGTAATACTCTTCTTTGACATAATCCCAGATGGCAAACGCATCTTTAGAATCCGGAAAGTTCTTGCCGGTCATTGTGACCACAAACCGTTCATCCGGTGCATAGCCAGACTCTCTGGAAAGTTCGCTGGCGTGTTCCTGCATTTCCAGTACCAGAGGATCTGTCTCTGCGTGAGCCGATTCCGTTACTTCTTCGGATTCCACATCTGGGAATGGAATGTCCTGCTGCAAATTCTGCTTGCTCTGTTCAACATAGAGCCAGTCTTTTGCTTCCCGTTCCTGAACTTTTTCAATCAACTGCTGGCGGTAGGTCTCTGCCTCCCATTCGCTGGTAAACTCTTCGCTGACACCATCCGGCTCCACATGAATGCCGTCCTGAATATCATCCCAGACCGCATAACCATCGTCTGTCTCCATCACGGTAAACCGCTGTGGTGCCGCCAGTTCACTCCGGGCATAGACATTCGCAGCCGTATTCAGCATGTTGTCCACATGCTCATTTCCGGTATCGTAGCGTTCCGGTGGCGTTGGCGGAAACACATGGGCGGCAGTCGGCATAGGAAGCGGCGCGCCGTATTCCTGCTCCAGCTTCCGATACTCTTCCATTTCCAGCGCGGTCAGGTACTGATCATTTTCCACAAGCCGGTCTAATCGCTTATCCACCGCCGACCATGTGAGTCGCACTTCCCGATCATGGCCATAATTGCGAAGCAGAATACCTCTTCCGTCATAATCTGCAAAACCACGACTGCCATCCATAAAGGTATAGCTGTGGCCACCGAGACCGTATTCCGCTTTCAAGAATGCAGCTCGTTCTTTTGCGTCCCCTTGCTGCTGATACAGCGCATAAATACGGATCTTTCCGCCTTCAAAATTGGAGCCTGTCCGCAGCATCCGGTCGATTTCATCCTCAGAAATGACAAAAGCGGAGGGCTTTTCGCTCTCCGCTTCTTTGGCTGCATTTTCTGCCGCCGCATCAATTTTCTGAATCTGCTCTGCTTCGGACTGAAACAGACTCATGAGGTTTAACTGTTGATAAGTTCCGTCAGAATGACTTCCTCTGCCTGCGCTTTCAGCATGTTCATGTGCTGCACCCAGGCCATCTGGTTCAATTTCTTGTCCGGTGCCGGATTCGCTTTCAGAAGATCCGCCATCATCTGCTCCATCCGTGCGGTCGCGGTCTCCTGAATCTCCCACAGGTACGGGTACAGCATCTCGGTCAGGATCAGGTGATTGTACAGCAGCGTGTTGTTCTCCTGCAGAAACGCTCTGCGCATCCTCCCGTACTTGCCCAGGGGCTTCTGTTCCTGCACCGACAACTGGATGTCCGGAATCAGGTAATCGCCGTTCTTCGTGTAATTCAGCTCCATCATAGTTTTGGCTCCTTTCTGCCTGCTTATCTCTTTCATAGGTTCGGATCGTGCGTTCAATTTCCCGGAAGATCTGGCTGGACATTTCGCTGACCGCAGTTCCCAGCACAATGGCGGCAGTCTGCGTATTAAAATCAAAGATGTCCAGAAAATCCTCGTGCTCAAAATAGTCATCTGCATTGCCCACCGTCCGGGTAAAGACGGAATATGCGATGCTGACAGCGGCAGCTCTCTTAAAGGAAGCTCCGATGTTGAGTTCATCATATCCTTCCAGATAGGAATCTGCAACGATGTCACTGATCTGCCTGCGGTTTTCCTCCCAGTAATCCCTTGCAAGGCGTTCTGCCGCTTCCATGATATGATTTTCCAGAGACCCAGCACCGGCAGGAACATCAAATGCTGCATCCAGTGCGCGAATGATTGGCTGCTCATGCTCCGCATTCATTTTCCAGAGCTGTACCGGTCGGGAATTCTTCCGTTCTCCGGTATCTGCCACATCAAATACATACCGCAGTTTCGGCTGCTCGCCGCGCATGTCCAAAAGAGCAATGCCCTTGGAGCCACGCTTCACATAGCGGTTCATCCGATCATTCCAGAGATCGTACTCTGCACAGGCCGTCGCTTCTGGTCTCTGCTTATAGATCATCAGCTGTTCCGCAAAAGGATACTTATAAAGCCGTGCGGATGTGGTCAAAAACGCTGTCCACTGTTCTTTGCTGCCAGTGATCTGTGCCGCAGCTTCCTGTGCCATCTGCATATAATAAGCCGTTTTCGTCATCATCTGTCTTTTTTCCTCCTCTCCCTTATTCGTCCGGATACAAATCCAGTGCCTCATATTCTGCATCTGTCATCTCTGCCAGTTTCGCAAGCAGCGAGGCCGTCCACCTGCGCAGGTTTCTGTCCCTTCCGGTCAGACTTTTCTGCATCACCTGAAGCTCTTCGATCAGCCCTGTCCTTGTGCCAGGGCTGTAAAGCATCATGAGCATCCATTCTTCATCCGTAAAACGCATTTATAACTCCTTTTCTTCGCAGCACCTGCGAGGCGGCGCAGGCGGCACCGCCTCCTGCTTTTCCTTCAGCTGATCCAGAACCGATGCTTTCTCCGCCGGTTCTTCCTTCTTTCCGTTATTGATCACGCCGTCAATCATACCGTAATCGTCTTCCATTGCCATTTCTGCGGCTTTCAGATAATTCTCCGGTTTCAAAAATCCGGGCAGTTCCTGGAAGCCGATGGAATCCACATAGTGACAGCTTACAACACCATTCTGCCGTAAAGCCACGATGTCAGACACAGAAAGACTATGCCCAGTAAAATCATCAGGATGGGAAACATTGAATTTCGCATACAGTTCCTCCAACATCGTATTCTGATCCTTGTAGGGAAGCAGCGGAGCCGTATAAACCACTTCATAATGGTCAATATCCGGTTCCAGCCCCATCCGTTCCAGTTCGCGCATAGACGAAAAGCGTTCATATACCGTATCCTCGATGCGGCGAAGCTGCAAAATCGCATACTGGTCGGTAGCACTGTCGAGAAATGCCATCATTCTTTCGTCCGGTGCCTGATTTCCATGCACTTCATCCCATTTTTCAATTCTTGCCATCGTTCATTTCTCCCTTCTCCATAAACGGCAGGCCGTTTTCCTTTGCTTCCTGCCGCTGCTGTTCCCGCCGCTTTTCACTATAAGGCGGTCGGATACCGACGCAGCGTTTCGGAATCGTATAAGTGACCGACCCATGCTCCCGGTGCTCCAAAATAAACTGCTCCGGATACTGTTTTCGCAGTTCCCAAAGCTTCTTAATCAGGCGGCTGTCATGGGTATAAATGCTGGCGGTATCCAGTTCATTATCAAAATTGATGACGGTTTCCTGCTCTGCTTTCGTAAGCTTGTATTTCATCGCTCTGCCTCCTTCGCCTTGGCAGCTTTCACCGGCGTATCCGTTCTGGAAGACAAATCCGAGAGTTTACCCAGCACAGATTCCCGTCTGCTGATTTCCGCTTCCTCTGCACGATCACAAAGTTCATCATAGTCAATCCGCGTCATGGTGCGGCCACCGAACCCATAATCCGAAAGAATCTGGTCTCTGGCTGCATTCATGCTGATTTCCGGGTTGTCGATCTGTCCACCGTCAATTTCCGTGAAGTCCTTATGATATAAGGTATAGTCGTAACCGTCCTCACAGGTCTGAATGGCAAGAAAGCCCTTGCTTCCCAAATCCCATGCGCTGCATTCTTCCGTAATCAGCGGCTCCGGGCGGCATGTACCGCCACCGCGTTCCAGCATTTCTGCCAGCTGACAGATGTGCAGAACATCATACCCAAGGCGCAGATGATATTCGTCCATATATTCGCAGCGAGCTGAGAACTTCCGATTCGGATACTCAATCTCCACCGCACTGCCATCCGGAATTTTGAACCGATCCTCGTAGCTGCTGGTGATAAACCGGATATTTTTAGCATTCTCCAGTTCAGGATCAGCCTTTTTCATCTGCCAAAGAACTTTTCTGCCGCCGCGCATCTGCTCCAGCATCTCCGGGGCTACCGGCGCAACGGTAAGACCGTCCAGCTGGGGAATCTCCTTGAGTGCTGCCACCCTCGCGCTTTCTTCCAGCGTAGAAAACGGCTGTTTATCCAACACATCCCAGCCAATGTGTCCCTCGGCAATCTGCACCTTGCTGTCCATATCAAAACAATGGAATTCCACGCCGTCCTGCTTTTCCTGCAAGGAAAGCAGAGCGACATTATCCACCAGATAAGCTGCATTCATCATTTTCATGCTCATTTTTTACCTCCAAACTCCAGCTTAAATGCTGCTGCACCGTCCTCGCCGGTCTCTACATGAACGGTTGTGTCATAGTAACGATTGGACTTCCTGGAATAGCAATGGGTAAGCCGTGCTTTTCCCCGATTTACCAGTTGCTTTGCCAGTTCCTCTGTCATCTGCTTTCCCAGTGTCTGAAAAAACCTGTTTTCCTTCCAGAGCGCAAATTTACAGCTCTTATCCCTGCAAAACCATCCTTTTGCCGTTTCGCAGACATCACTGCCGCAGGCGGGACAGGAACCAATGACCTTGCGTTCCGGCTGCATCAGCACATCGGCTCCTTTTACAGCCTCGTAGGTTTTAACAAGTCCGCTGACCATGCTGCTGATTTCGCCCATAAAGGCATCGCTGTCATACTCGCCGTGTTCTATTTTCAGCAGTTTTTCCTCCCAGTCTGCCGTCATGGATGGAGACTGAATCTGTTCCGGCACCACCGTCACCAGCGCATTTCCCTTGTCCGTAGAGCAAAGGTATTTCGTTTTCTTATCACCCCTACGCTCGATAAAGCCTTTCTGCACCAGTTTTTCGATGATGGCAGCGCGTGTAGCTGGTGTGCCGATGCCTTTTCGCTCTACACCAGCCGGAAATTCATCCGAGCTGGCACTCTCCATCGCTGAAAGCAGAAGATCTTCGGTAAATCTCTTAGGCGGGCTGGTCTTGCCCTCTTTCAGATCGACACCGACAAGTTCCAGTGTCATGCCTTCCGAAAGTATCGGAAGTTCACCTGCCTCTGCATTCTTCTCAGCATCTTCAACTGCCTTTCCTGCATATCGCCTCCAGCCCATATCCGTGACTGTTTTGCCTTTCGTGCGGAACTTCTGACCGGCGCACTCGGCTTCTACTATGGTCTCTGCATAGCGGCAGGGAGTGCCTACCGCGCAAATCAGCCGCACCGCCAGCATGGTAAGAATCGCCTGTTCTCCACTGGGAAGAGAGGAAATGTCATAACCCGCCGCTGTTTTTGTAGGGATAATAGCATGGTGATCGGTAACTTTCTTAGAATTGATGACCTGCGCTGCATTCACCGGTGCCGATACATCCGCCTGAATCTGAAAGCTCTGCTGGATCACAGAAACAAGTTCCGGCACCAGCGGTGCCATATCATCCGTCAGATACCGGCTGTCGGTACGGGGATATGTCACGAGTTTCTTCTCGTACAGAGCCTGTGTGTAATCCAGGGTCTGCTGGGCAGTGAATCCCAGCTGCCGGTTTGCTTCTCTCTGAAGCGATGTCAGATCAAACAAGGCCGGGGGCTTCTCTGATTTTTCTTTCTGCTCCACCTTGGTAATGATGGCACTACCCGCCTGACAGCACTCTGCCACCAGTTTTTCTGCATCTGTTTTTGCTTTCATCCGCTCACCACCCGCTTGAAAATCCCGGAATTTCAATTCTGCCGAGTAGAACGGCTCCGGCTTGAACGCCCGGATTGCTGCATCTCGCATAACCACCATCGCAAGCGTTGGTGTCATCACGCGCCCCACATTCAGGGTCTGCCCATACAGACATGAAAAAAGCCGGGTGGCGTTGATTCCGACAATCCAGTCGGCTCGCTCCCGGCATAAAGCCGCCTCATATAAGGCATCATATTCTGTTCCCGGTCTGAGCTTCTGAAAGCCTTCCCGGATAGCACTGTCCTCCATTGATGAAATCCAAAGCCGTTCCACCGGCTTTTTGCAGCCGCACTGATGGTAAACCAGTCGGAAAATCAGTTCGCCCTCACGCCCTGCATCGGTTGCACAGATCAGACTCTCCACATCTTTCCGCTGCATGAGCTTTTTCAGGATTCCGAACTGCTTTTTCGTGCTGGCGGACACCTGATACTGCCAATGTTCCGGCAAAATCGGAAGATCATCATACTTCCACTTTGCATACTTTTCATCATAGGCTTCCGGCTGGGAAAGTTCCACCAGATGCCCCACACACCAACTGACAAGGTAGCCATTGCCCTCCATATAACCGTCCCCGCGCTGATCTGCCCCGATCACTTTCGAGAGACTCATGGCAACCGAGGGCTTTTCCGCTAATACAAGCTTCATTCGATACTGCTCCTTTCGCAAAAAAATTAGCAGCCAGGCACCGAAGTGCATGACTGCTATGTAAAAGGGACGGCTTCTCAGCCGCCCCACAGGTCAACGCTGTCTTAATCAGACAGGTTCATCATCCGATTCCGCTTCGTAATCCTCGTTGACATCCACTTCTTCGTCCTCGTCACCGTCATCCTCCGGCAGCTGGAGCGCGTCTTCATCCTCATCGTGATAATCCGCATCAGGATCCGGCTGATTTTTCTTGGACGCAGGCTTTACGCCCTTCATCTTGATATAGAGATAACCGCCGACACCGGCTGCACCAATCACAAACAGAAGCAGCATAATCATCGGGAGCGGGGAAGCTTTCTTCTGCTCGCTCTCTGTTTTTTGCTCTTCCGGTGCAGGTTCCGTCTCCTTCGGCTTTTCGGTTTCAGCAGGTTCCGTGACTTCCGGTTTCTTCTCCTGATACTTGGCGGCTTCCTCTTCATCCATCAGCGCAAGCAGATCGGCCTCATCCACCATATTCAGAAAATGCACATTCTGGTTGCCGTCTTTATCGCGGTCGATGATCAGGTAGAAGGTGTTGCCCGCCTTTGTCACCAGTGTGATGAACTGCTGGCTGGATTTATCTTCTTCCTCACCGATATCGTCCACCAGCGTCATATTTCCTTCCGGAGTCAAAGCTGTACTGGATTCCGTCTCATCCTCGGATGACATTCCGCTCTGCATCAGATCCAGAAACAGCTTCAGCGCATCTTCACTGAACATGCTGCTGTCTTTTGTGGAATCCGTGACATTCAGGTACTTTCCATGTGCATACCCGGTTTTGCCGTTGAAGTTCACCTTATACCAGTCACCGCATTTTTCGACAATCTCCACCGTATCGCCTGAATGCAGATATCCGATAATCTCCTGATCCATGCCGGGACCGGAACGAAAATGCAGGCTGGTGATACCCGGCACCACTGTACCCATCTGCTTTCGAGACTTTTCGCTGCCGATGTTGTATTCCTTGCCGCCCACCGTAACGATCAGGTTCCCATCCGCATCCGTAGAAACCTCATAGCCATCCGGCAGCACCTGCATATCCGGGTCGATTTCGATGCTGTCGGTATTGTCCGTTTTCCCTGCATTTGCGCTTCCTGCTGCATCCGCTTCCTGCGCAGCGGTACTGACAGATGTGTTCTTCTGCACATCATCGCCCGTATAGGCAAACGCAGTAGTCGCAAAGGTTCCTGCCACCATCACGCTGACAAGCAGCATTGCCATCATCTTTTTCATTCCACATTCTCCGTTTCTTTCTCGTCCAGTTTCATGTTTTCCGGGTTTGGAACCGCAGCCTGCGCCATCTGAATGATGACTGCCAGCTGTTCTGGGGTCAGGCTCTGGGCATGTACCATTTCACAGATTTCGCTGTTTTCCTGTTCGTGGTACTTTCTGTCCCATTCCTTTCTGCGCTCCTCCCACTCATCGCGTTTTCTGCGGGCTTTCTCCCGCTCCGCAGCAATCTTTTCCAGTTTCAAGCTCATATCGTTTCCTTTCCGGACGAATAAACGCCCTGTTTTTATCGAATTCTTCCCATACAGTAGTAATGCTGCCGCCAGTAGTTCGTCTCAATGGAAGCATAGGAAATTGGGTTGCCGCAGTGAATCATCATCCCGTTGCCGACATAAATGCCCACATGGGATGCGCCACTGGTGTTGTAGGTTTTCTGGAAGAAGATCAGGTCTCCGGGCTTTGCCTCACCCTTCGGGATAATGTCGCATTTTCCCATTAGACCGTTGGCCGTCTGCCTGCCTACATTCCAGCCATTGCCGCAGTGGTTGATGACCCAGCTTACAAAACCGGAGCAGTCAAAACTGGTACTCGGCGAGCTGCCGCCCCAAACATAGGGATAACCGAGATATCTCTCTGCTTCGGTAATCATCTTCCGGAATTTTTCATCCGTCAGAGCTTCGCCCGGAATGTCGTAATCCTGGTATTCTCCGCTGGAACCCGCGCCATCCGGCGTTGCAAAGGCTATGCCTGCAAACAGGTCATCCCGATTGCCCCGGCACTCCAGTGTGACTTCGTATCGTTGCAGCTGGTCATCTGTAAGGCCGGAATTTCTTGCAACATAGTCAACGCCCCGATTGAGCAGTGTTACATTGAGGATTTTATACTCATACTGTACCGTCACCTGATAGGTGTAGGTGTGCCCGGTTCCGGTGATTGGATTGTAGCGATAGCCCACACGGGTTTCTTTCCTTGTCCGGATTTCCACCTTTTCCTCCAACTTCAGCTCATACTGCGCTTCAAAAATACTCTGGAGCCGCGCCTGCACCTGGCTTCTCGTATAGTTTTCAAATTCTACGGTCAGCAGAGATGCAAGCTCATAGGGATTGTGACCAATCTCTGCCAGATTGTAGCGATACTCGTCATAGCCCGGATGGTCGGTTTCAATGCGGTCGATTTGTTTGCGAAGTTTATCTTCCAGCTTGGTATAATCCGTCTCCACGCCTTTCAAATCTTCATCTTCTGCCGTGTAGGAAGTCCCCAGCACCACATTGCCGCCGCCATTGATCAAGACGGAGCATGACGAAACCGACCCGGCAATCACCAAAACAAGCAGTCCCACGGCTGCGATACCGATGATGATATGCGAGTGGCTCTGCACAAACTGAAATGCCTTTTCCGTTATACTGACAGTACCCTGCGCAGCTTTGGCTGTGCCAGATGCTGTGTTCTCCGCAGCGGCCGCACCTGCCTTCGCAGCGGCATACTCTTTTTTGATGGCCTGCTTCTGCCGCCATCGGGAAAAGAGATTGGAACCAGCCTGCGGATCAGACTTCATGCGTTCCGCAAGGATGGAATCTACGGCATCTTTATTTGCCTTTTTCTCCAACCGCTCCAGCTTTTTGTACTGCCGCAGCTTTCTACCATATTGGAACCGGGAACCAGCACGGGCTGCACCTTCCGCTGAGCCTTCGGTAAAATGCGCTGCCTCCACACCAGAATTATTATCCTGGTCGGCATTGCGCACACTCTGATGTGCCTTGGCTGAAAGTGCATCTGCCGCAAGATTTCCCGGCTTCTTTGGCTTTCCGCTTTTTTTCCCGGAAGCTGCTGCATTCTTTTTCGCTTTTACTTCCTGCTCTGATTTCAGCTTCTTACTGCGCATCTTAGCAAGATCGGCCTCGTGACGAATCTGCCTTCGGTGTTCCGCTTTTTTCTTGCCGCCGTCTCCCGTACTGCTATCTGCGGTTTTGCTTCTGGAATCGCGAAGGGTGTTCTCCGCACGCTCGCGCTCCTGCCGCAGCTTGTCTCCGAGATTCGGATTTTTCTTGCCAGCCATTGCTTACGCCTCCTTTGCTTCCTGAACTTCGGTTAATTTTGTCGTCATAATCCGGTACAGTTCCAGATCGGTCGGGAAACGATCAACGAACGGCAAAATCACATTTCCGTAGAACAGCAGTCCTTCGCCTTCGCCGGAGTGAGTCACATAGGACAGCTGGTGCGGGCTGATATTCAGCTGATCCGCCAGAATCTGACGGTCACCGGCTGCCTGATTCAGCATATAAATGAAGTCGCTGTTCTCAAAAATGTTCGTCACTTCGCGGGAAGAAAGCAGATCTTTTACGTTCTGGGTGATGCCGGTGGGAATACCACCCCATTTACGGAATCGCTTCCAGATTTCCACGCTGTAAGCCGCTGTCTGCTCTTCTTTCAAAAGCAGATGGAACTCGTCCATATAGTAGCGGGTGGCTTTACCGGCATTGCGGTTGGCGGTTACACGCCCCCAGACCTGATCCTGCACCACCAGCATACCGATCTTTTTCAGCTGCTTGCCCAGCTCCTTGATGTCATAGCAGACCAGCCGGTTATTGATATCTACGTTGGTGCGGTGGTTAAACAGGTTCAGCGAACCGGTCACATAGATTTCCAGTGCCGTTGCCACATGGTGTGCTTCCTTTTCATCCTGCCGGAGCAGTGCCTCGTACAAGTCCTGCAACACCGGCATGTTCTCCGGCACCGGATTCTCAAAATAGGTCTGGTAAATCTGATGAACACATCGGTCGATGACCGTCTTTTCTACCGGCTGCAAGCCTTCTTTTCCGCCCACGATCAGCTCACACAGGGACAGGATGAAATCTGCTTTCAAGGCAATCGGATTATCCTCTTCCGAATAGTTCGCATTGATGTCCATCGGGTTGATATACTGCGTGCTGGAAGGGCTGATTTTAATGACCTGCCCCTCAAATTTCTTCACCAGTGCCGTGTACTCGGCTTCAGGATCGCACACAATTACATCGTCATCCGTCACCAGGAACGCATTGGCGATTTCTCTCTTGGCAGAAAAGGATTTACCGGAACCGGGAGTACCCAGAATCAGCCCGTTGGGGTTTTTGAGCTTTTTCCGGTCAACCATAATCAGGTTGTTGGACAGAGCATTCAGCCCATAGTACAGAGCCTCTTTCCCGGTCTGAAACAGTTCCTGGGTGGTAAACGGAACGAAAATTGCCGTGCTGCTGGTAGTCATGCTGCGCTGAATCTCAATCAGGTTCTGTGCCAGCGGCAGACAGCTCATCAGCCCCTGCTCCTGCTGAAAGTCCAGACGGCGCAGGTTGCAGTTGTACTTCTGCGCGATACTGGAAGCTTGAAACACATTGGTTTCCAGCTCCTGCTCCGTCTCGCCGGTGTTCATCACCAGAAAGGTCAGCAGGAACATACGCTCATTCTGGCTCTGCAATTCCTTCAGCAGTGCCTTTGCGTCCTTGCCGTAAGTTGCCAAATCTGACGGAATGATGTCCATATCGTATCCGGAACGGACAGCTTTCTTCTGTTCCTCAATCTTGGAACGATCCAGCTCCGTAATGGTGTGCTTGATGGATTTGATTGCTTTATTCTGGTCTACCGACTGAATGTGCATAGTCACGATCTGGCTGGATTCCATATCCAGAAAATCCTTCAGCAGCTGATCCGACAGGTCGGAAGCCGTGATCTGGAGATAGGACATGGAGCCATACATCCCGCCCATCTGAAAAATACGGTTCTTCGGAAAGGCAAAACCGGTCGGTGCAATAAAGTCCTTTACCGACAGCCCGCTCTCCGGCAACCACTTCCAATCGAAATTGAATCGGTCATGGTCACCCATGTGGAACATATCGTGCATCAGATGAAGCCGTTCCTTGCCGTCCAGCAAATTTGCCCGGACACCCAAGCGTTTGAAGTTGTTCATCAGGTCGATCTCGATGTGAATGAGCCTCGGCTTTGCCTGTTTCATGGATTCCGCCTCAATGCCAAACGTCAGGTACTTCGTCTTGGTCAGGCCGTTGTTGCCCTGGGCAAGCTGGCGGCGCAGCATGGTGCTGTACTCCGTGCGCACCGGATTGAAATGATCCTTCTGGTACGGGATACGCACCATCTTCTCAAAATTCGAGGCATCCGTAGCCATATTCATAAAAGAAAGCTCAAAGCGGATGCTGGAATCAAAGAAGTTCAGGAAGCTGCACCATTCCTCAAAGATAGCCGTCTGATCCTCCTGCTGTGCCAGCTGGTAATTGATGTCCTGAAACTGAATGGTTTTGGTGTAGTAGTTGTCCGTCACACGGCAGATACCATCCGGGAACATCCGCTGAAAGGGAATGCTATCCTGAGCTGAGTGCGGAACCGTGCTGTCACCCCTTGCACGGTCAATCACCGTCTGCACCTGTTTTTGCTCTGCGGCTGACAGATGGGACGGCATTCGGATGTCATCCTGCTTTTTATTCTTCGCTGTCAGCTTTTCGAGAATTTTGAACAATGCGATTTACCTCCATTTCCACGTCTGCCTGCTGAACCAGCAGTGCATAGTAATTTTTTGTTTTGTAAGGCCGCGTTTTCGGCCTCTTGAACTTTGCCTCATAGAAGTGCTTTGCCACCACTTCCAGCGGCTGACCGTCTTTCTCATACATGGCAAGAAAGAAAAGCGGCAGCATCACCGCCATCATGCCAAGTGCGGCAAGGCTCAGATTCCCGCTGGATTTGAGTAAAAAGAAAACCGGAACGCCAATCAGCGCACCGGCTCCGAAGCAGAGAATCTGCCGTTTGGTCAGGTTCATAAAGACCTTGGTCTTGACCTTTGAAAGGTCTCGCGGCACAGAAATATAAGATGCCATGACTCATTCCTCCTCTCTTAGTGCGCTGCAAATACGGATTCCGCGAGGCTTCCCGTCTTAAACAACGTAAATGCCAGCAAAACCGTATAGCCCATAACGCCCCAAATGCTGCTGATAATGTTATCCGAAAAGGACAGGTTCTGAATCAGAACTGCATAGATGCCTACACAGATCATGATAAGAAAGCCCTGGAATCCCAGTGCAAACAGGGAGCGTAGATAGTTTTGACCGGTGTGGCTCTGCTCATGGTTTCCAAAGGTTGCGAATGGAATCGGCGCAAGGCTTACCATGAGATATATTTCCACCATTCGGCCATACACGATAACAAAGATAATAGCCGACAATGCCAGCATCGTGATCTGAACCACAAATGTCTGCAAATACAGTCCCAGCAGCGGTCCCAAGTCCATGCCTTCCAGTGTGGCCTGCATCGCTGTCAGGGTCGCATCGCTGACGGACGTACTGCCGGAAATCAGACCGCCGCTTCGGGAGATCACTTGCTGCGCCACATCAAAGACAGCCATCGTGATATTGAATGTGTTTGAGATCAGGGTCACTGCCAGAAAGGTCTTAAAGACCCATTTGAAAAATGTCCAGGTCTCGAAATTTGCCAGATTGTTATGCTCGATGAGCATCTGGATCAGCTCATAACAGGCGATGAATGTCAGCACCATTCCGGCAATGGGCAGGATCACGGATTCCGAGATGTTGCGGATCATAGAAAAAACCGCAGGTGAAAAGTTCGCCGGTGTGGTTCCCACATCTCCTGCGATCTGTCCAACCTGCTGGTTGACCGAATCGAACATCCCTGAAAGATTTCCCATGATACCGCTGATGATCATGCTCTTGAGCCAATCTGTGATCTGTTCAAGGATACTCTGCATGAGCCGCCTCCTTCCTTACGCGAACACGCCGAACAGCTTCGCCATCCGGGACAGAAGCATAAACAGCTGTGAGAAAAGAGACAGTGCCGATGCAGTTGTAGTAAGAAACGCCATAGATTTGTCCTCCTGTAACTTGTCCGGCCTATCAGCCGGTGCGATTCTAAACTGCGGTTCTGCGCCATACTTCCAACATGTGCACCTGCCAGAGAGCGCAGAAAATAGCCAGCTGCGGAGATTGCCTGCACCTGACTATGTAACAGGCAGCTTTCGCCGCCCGGTCGGAATCTTCGCCCCGACAGCCTTTGCTTAACCGAACAGACCGGAAAGCAGCGGCACCAGAGTCGTGCCGATCAGTGCTACACCGCCACCGGCCATCAGCTGTTTAATCCCCAATTAGGTGTAAAACTCTGCTCGATGGCGGGCGGCGGCGTACAAAAAATCTATATGGTGTTTTTAAGAGAACCGTCCCGGCGGGACAGGTCAGGCAGTGACCTGTTCCACCTCCGGGATGGGTTTGAGATTAAAATGAATTTCGATAGAAATGTGTCTTGTTTTATCTTCGTCAATGCGCTCATGCACGACGATTTCTTTGATTAAGCGGTTGAGGGTGGCTGCGTCCAGCTCTGTGATGTTGGCGTATTCCTGAATGGCTTCCACCCATTGTTTTGCATCATTGGCAAGCTGGACTTCATCGGACAGCCGCTTTCTGCCCTCGGACACTTTTGTTTTAAGCTCCGTCTGCTCGGTCTGTGTCTTTTCCAGCATGGTGTTGAAATTCTGCTCACTGATACGCCCTGCAATCATATCCTCATAAAGCCGCATTACCATTTTGTCCAGAACCTCAATCCGTTCCTCGTCCCTTGTAAGGGAGCGTTCCATTGCTTCCCGCTGTTCCCGCTGCTCGGCTTCACAGGTATTGGTCAGGCGGTCGGCAACCGCTTCTCCGTCCATCAGGGCAGCTCTGGCACATTCCCGGATTTTCCGCAGCACATGACTGTAAAGGGTGTCATAATCAATCCGGTGCTGGGTGCAGTGGTTCTTTCCAAAGGCATTGTAGGTCTTGCAGGAGTAAATCCGCTGGGGATGTTTTGCGTTTGTGTAGCGTATCGTCAGCGACTTCCCACACTCGCCGCATTTTATCAGTCCGGCAAACAGGCTGATTTCATTGGTCTGCCCCGGACGCTGGCGGGATTTCAGCTTGTTCTGCACAATGTCAAAGCTCATGCGGTCAATCAGCGGTTCATGCTGTCCCTCCACCACAATCCAGTCCTCCGGCTTCTTTTCCCCAATCGTGCCGATTTTGAAACGGTAGTCTTTTTTCTGGGAAGCAATCGCCCCGGTGTAGACGGGATTCATCAAAAGGTCTTTGATAACGGAGAAGTCCCACATATACCGCCCGTTTTCCGGGTCTTTCTTTTCCCATTTGGTGCGGGTATTGCGAAGCCCCCGTTCCCGGTTCCACCATGTGGGGCAGGGGATTTTTTCTTCCTCCAGCCGTCTGCGGATATAGTTCGGACCATGACCGTTTAGGGCATATCCGAAAATCAGCCGCACAATCGGGGCGGTTTCCTCGTCAATGAGCAGATGGTTTTTGTCCTCCGGGTCTTTCCGATACCCAAACGGGGCAAGACACCCGGTAAACTGTCCTTTCTGCGCTTTCAGAAGATAAGAGGAATGGACTTTCTTGGAAATATCCTTGCTGTACATCTCGTTCAGGATATTCTTGAACGGGGCAATGTCGTTGTTATCCCGTAAGGTGTCGATACCGTCATTCATGGCGATATAGCGCACCCCGTTTCTTGGGAAAAAGTCCTCAATCAAATGCCCGGTTTGCAGATAGTTACGCCCCAGTCGGCTGAGGTCTTTCGTGATAACAAGGTTGATTTGCCTGCGCTCAATGGATCTCAACATTCTCTGTAAATCAGGACGCTCCATATTAAGACCTGTGAAGCCATCGTCCTGATAGACTGCCACAACCTCCCATCCCTGCTTTTCGCAGTATTTTTCCAGCATATCACGCTGGTTTGCGATACTGGCACTTTCGCCTTGCAGGTCATCGTCCTTTGACAGTCTGCAATAGACCGCTGCACGATAGCCCCCGGCAAGTGCCGAACCGATTGTTCTGTATTCCATTTCGTTCATCATAGCCATTTACCCACACAATCCAGACGGTATCTGGCTCTTTTGAACCTCATCTTCATTATACTTCAAATCTTTCTTTTTAGCAAGATATTCTTTTGTATTTGTCTTGCCGTATTTCTGGGAAATCAGGCTGACGAACACATCGGTGGCGTCCAGCTCCCCGTCAAATACAGTGGTCACATGAATCTCTGTTTTGTTTTTTGCCATAGGCAGTTATCCTCCATACATGAAAATAGCCAGACAGAGGGTGTCGGCAACGAAGTCCGGCAACGGGCTTCAAAAGACCTTGCAAACAATCTCAATCTGGCGGTGGTTACTATTTATACTTTTCTTTTATTTTTCTGTTGTTTTGGTTGTCATAGGGGAGAAAAGCCCGCAGTTATGGGTTTTTCCCCGGCAACCGGCTCGGCAACGGGATAGCAACGAAGTCGGCAACGGGCTGTCATTTTCAGAATGGAAGCTCCATCTGCTCCGTGACCTCCACAAAACCGTCCATAGATTTTTCGGGCGGGTTGTCGGTGTCCGTTGCCGGGATTTCACGCTCCCAGCCCTTTTGTCTGCCATATTCCGCAAACATTCTTGGATTGGAAAAGTAGTTCCACCCGGTAATGCACTGGTTCATTATCTCGTTGATTTCCCGGATTTCCCATTGCTTCGGCTCGTCAAAGGTGTGATTTAAGGCTTCCTTGTAGAGCTGCTTGGAACAGACCGTTTCCCCGGTGTACTTATCAAGGTAAGCCTGTATCATCCCGGCTTTGGTGTCCTCCGGCATAAAATCCCGCTGGTGTTCTTTGAGATACCGCTGCATGGCTGGGCTGAATGACAGCTTGTACCTGCCGCTTCGGTAAATCTCCATTGCTTCCGCCCACATCTGGCTGATATAGGCTCTGGAAGCGGCTTCGTCCTCCAAAATGTGAACCTCGGCTTGCTCCGGGTACACCATGACCGGGATAAATCGGCGGTTGCCGGAACGGTCAAGGGGGAGAAAGTCAAGGGCGTTGGAAGTACCGCCGAACACGCACTGACGGGGACGGTCTGCCGGGTGGGTTTCATAGGGTATCTTATAAACCTCTTTCTGTCGGCTTAGAAAAGACTTGATTTCCTCAATGCTCTTGGCATTGGCGGTTGCCATCATTTCCGACATTTCAATTATCCAGTGACCTTGCAGCTTGCGGTACACGTTATCATCGTCCAGCTTCCGCAAATCATCGGAAAACCACTCGTCCCGGACTGCCAGCAGACGGAAGAAGGTGGACTTGCCAGCCCCCT
>OHQY01000075.1_pt1 | contig 27849 bp, 20 predicted proteins | sample 1578311 | NCBI WGS metagenome assembly OHQY01 (sample SAMEA3879545, study PRJEB24766) | human gut metagenome | biome: human-associated habitat; feature: feces | place: USA | collected 1985/1987 | reverse complement strand
GGCTGCACCGGGACCCCCAACGAGGGCATCAAGGCTGACCCTGTGAAGCAGGCGAGGATGATCCGGGAAGCAGAAGAGAACGACCCCATGCTCCGGGGCCGCACCATTCTGGGCGTGGCCGACCCGGCCATCTTCAACGAGAGCCAGGGCGAGAGCATTGCTGCCATGCAGGAAAAGAGCCCGAACTTTCTGCACTGGGCTCCCGGCGACCACACCCGGCTGGCGGGCAAGATGCAGTTCCACTACCGACTGGCGTTCCAGGCGGACGGGCGGCCCATGCTGCAGGTGTTCAACACCTGCAAGCACTTTATCCGCACCATCCCGAACCTGGTATACAGCGAGAGCAACGTGGAGGACATTGACACCGACCAAGAGGATCACATCTACGACGAGTGCCGGTATGTGCTGATGGAGAATCCCCTCAGCCCGCCCCGGACAGAGCCGGTGCAGCCCATGCCGGATGACCCGCTGGAGCTGGGGAAGAAAGCGAGGTTTTTTAGAGTATGACCGACGTGATCGGCACAGAGCAGGTGGCGAAGGCCACGGCGCTGTTACAGAGATACAAGACCGGCAAGGCGGCGCTGGACAAGCGGATCGTGGATAACGAGCTGTGGTTCCGGATGCAGCACTGGGCCAACTACAAAAACGAGATGATGGAGGGCAAGCCCAAACCTTCCAGCGGGTGGCTGTTCAACAGCATTGCCAACAAGCACGCGGATGCCATGGACAACTACCCGGAACCCAACGTGCTGCCCCGGGCAGCGGACGACGAGCAGACCGCCAAGGTGCTTTCCAAGATCCTGCCGGTGCTGCTGGAACAGGCAGAATACGAGCAGGTGTACAGCGACACCTGGTGGCGCAAGCTCAAGCAGGGCACCGGCGTGAAGGGCATCTTCTGGGACCCGGGGTTACGGAACGGCGTGGGAGACATCTCCATCAAGAGCATGGATCTGCTGATGATGTACTGGGAGCCCGGCGTGATGGACATCCAGGACAGCCCCAACCTGTTCAGCCTGGCGGTGGCCGACAACGAACAGCTGAAGGCCCAGTACCCCCAGCTGGAAGGCCACACCGGCAGCACGCTGGAAGTGGCAAAGTACATCCACGACCAGAGCATTGACACCTCGGACAAGAGCGTGGTGGTGGACTGGTACTACAAAAAGGCCCGGGAGGACGGCCCGCCTCTGCTGCACTACTGCAAGTTCTGCAACGGCGTGGTGCTCTACGCCAGCGAGAACGACCCGGCCCTTGCCGGGCGGGGCTTCTACGACCACGGAAAATATCCCTTCGTGTTCGACCCGCTGTTTATGGAAGAGGACAGCCCGGCGGGCTTTGGCTATATCGATGTGATGAAGGAATGCCAGACCGCCATCGACAGGATGAACCATGCCATGGATGAAAATGTCCTGCTGGCATCCAAGGCGCGGTACATCATCCAGGACGGTGCGGGCATCAACGAGAAGGAGCTGGCCGATTTTGGCAAGGACATCGTCCACGCGGCAGGGCGGGTGACGGACGAGACCCTGCGGCCCTTACAGACAGCGGGGCTGGCGGGCAACCTGATCACCTACCGGGACGCGAGAGTGGCGGAGCTGAAGGAGATCAGCGGCAACCGGGATGTTTCCCAGGGCGGCACCACCAGCGGCCTGACCGCGGCTTCTGCCATTGCGGCACTGCAGGAGGCAGGCTCGAAGCTCTCCCGTGATATGCTGAAAAGCGCTTACCGGGCCTTTGCAAAGGAGTGCTATTTCATCATCGACCTGATGCGGCAGTTCTACGACGAGAGCCGGGTCTACCGCATTACCGGCGACAGCGGCCAGCCGGAGTATGTGCGGTTCTCCGGGGCAATGCTGCAGCCCCAGCCGGTTGACATGATCGGCGGGGTGGAGCTGGGCAGCCACGAGCCGGTGTTCGACATCACGGTATCGGCTGCCAAGAAGAGCACCTTCAGCCGCCTTTCCCAGAACGAGACGGCAAAGGAGTGCTACCAGATGGGGCTGTTTGCCCCAGCCAACGCCGACGCGGCGCTGGCGGTGCTGGATATGATGGACTTTGAGGGCATCGAAAAGGTGCGGGAACGGGTGCAGCAGAACGGTACCCTGTACACCCAGCTGCAGCAGGCCATGGAGCAGCTGCAGAAGCTGAGCGCCATCATTGACCAGCAGAACGGCACCAACATGAGCGCCATGGCCGGGGCTGCTGCACAGGCGGCCGGAACCACGGGCGGCGGCAGCGGCGGACAGACCACCGCAAAGACGGCGACCAACGGCCTGGGGGCTGTGGTGGGCGGCGGAGGCAACAGCCTGGCCACCCAGGCGGCAAAGCGGGCCATGAACGTGAATAATCCGAATAAATGACCCTCTCAGCGCGCAATGCGTCTGACGATGCAGTTGCTTGCAGCTCCCCCGAAAGGGGAGCTCTGCTTAGAGGAAATTTTGGAAGGAGCGATAGAATGATCCAGATCACTTACAACGAGATGGGAGACATGATGTTCCTGCGGGCCGAGGGGCACGCGGAGTTTGCACCCAAGGGGCAGGACATTGTATGTGCTGCCGTGAGCGCGCTGATGCAGACGCTGGCCTACAGTCTGGACAGCGGGACCGTGACCTGTGCCGATGACAGTAACCTGATGGTGGTACAGGCAAAGCAGGGAACTGACAGCCTGGCAAAATTTGAACTGGTGACGGACGGTCTGATCCTGCTGGCGGATGCCTACCCGGAGCATGTGCGGTACATCAACCTGCACGCAGACAAGGCAGATGCCATTGATCTGCAGATGTTTGCAGACGGTGGTGCTGCGGGCGGGGACGGAACCTCTCAGTCCGCTGGCGCGGACAGCTCTCCCAACGGAAGAGCCAACGCATCTGCAGGGGCAGGGGCAGCGAACGGGGAAGGCAATGCCATTGAGCTGCCCGCCCTGCGGCCGGCAGAAGAGCGGCTGGCCCGTCGGAGCGGGGTGCTGAAGCGGAGCAGCCGGGAAGAGGGCTCACCCTCTCAGTCGGCGCAGAGCGCCGCCAGCTCCCCCGAGGGGGGAGCCCTTGGCAGTGAGGAAAAGCCTGAGCTGGACGAGGAATCGGCAGAGAACCAGAACGAAGTCGAGGGCAAGGACGGCGAGGAGAAGGGCGAAGGCAAGACCAAAAGCCCGGAGGAGCGGCGGAAAGCCTTTGGTGAGCTGCTGCGCGGAGAGTATGCCGACCTGACCGAGGAGTTGATGCAGAACGCCGTGACCGAAGCGACCCGGCGGCTGGAAGCAAGCCCGGCTATGAAGGGTCTGATGCAGGCGCTGCAGGAAAAGTACGGCACGGATGCCAACGACCTGGTGGCCCTGACCGAGGCTGTGCGGAACGGCGCGGTGAAGGACGATGCCTACTACGAGAAGCTGGCCATGGAGAAGGGAGTTTCCACCAGGACGGCCCGGGAGCTGGACAAGCTGGAAAGCCAGAACAAGCACTTGACCGAACAGCAGCAGATGATCCAGCAGATGGAACGCCAGCGTGCCCAGCAGGCCCGCATTGCTGAGCTGCAGGCTGGATGGGACCGGGAAGCGGAGCAGCTGAAAGCCCAGTATCCCGACTTCAACATGGCTGAGGTGCTGGCGAACCCGGAAGTGGAGAAGATGATGCGGTCGGGCGTTTCTATGACGAACGCCTACCGCAGCGCCTACTTTGATCACATCCTGAAACAGCAGCAGGCCGCCACGGCCCGGCAGGTGGAGCAGGGTGTGGTGAACAGGCTGCAGCAGCGCAACGCCCGGCCCGGCGAGAATGGCACCCGCCCCGGCGGCGCGGTGCAGACCAAGATCGACGTATCCCACATGAGCCGCAAGGAAATGGAAGAGATGGAGAAGCGGGTCATGCGGGGTGAAGTTATTACACTTTAACAGGAGGAAGCTATGAAAGACAAGACCATGAAGCTGGATCTGCAGATGTTTGCAACGGCCAGCACCCAGAACCAGAACACCACCGGCGCATCCGGCATGAGTGCCGAGATGAAAACCTTTTACGAGAAGCGCCTGATCGACCAGGCAGAGCCTGCCCTGGTGCATGACCAGTTCGGCGACCCGTATCCCATTCCGGCCAACGGCGGCAAGAACATTGAGTTCCGCAAGTATGACAGCCTGCCCAAGGCCACCACTCCGCTGACCGAGGGTGTGACCCCGGACGGCCAGACCATGAACGTTTCCACCGTTACCGCTGAAGTCAAGCAGTACGGCGGCTGGGTGCCCATTACCGACACGCTGCAGCTGACCGCCATTGACAACAACATCGTGCAGGCAACCAAGATCATTGCCAGCCAGGCGGGCCGCACCCTGGACACCATCGTGCGTGATGTGCTGGCGGGCGGCACCAATGTGATCTATGCGCCCAAGATCGGCGAAGGCGGCGCGGAGACCGCTGTGACCAGCCGCGCCACCCTGGACGCGACCTGCCAGCTGACCAGCGACCTGATCGCCCGTGCGGCCACCCAGCTGAAGGCCATGAATGCTGACCCCATCGGCACCAGCTTTGTGGGCATCATCCACCCTTATGTGGCCTATGACCTGCGCCGCGACCCGGACTGGATCGATGTGCACAAGTACGCCCAGCCGGACGAGATCTACAACGGCGAGATCGGCACGCTGCACGGTGTGCGCTTTGTGGAGACCAGCGAGGCAAAGATCTGGAAGGGCACCGGCTGCCCGACGGGTCTGGCAGTGTTCAGCACCCTGATCCTGGGTGCCCACGCCTACGGTTCCACCGAGATCGAGGGCGGCGGCCTGGAGCACATCGTGAAGCAGCTGGGCTATGGTGACGACCCCCTGAACCAGCGTGCGTCTGTGGGCTGGAAGGCACACAAGACCGCTGAGCGCCTGGTGGAGCAGTACATGGTGCGCATTGAGAGCTGCAGCGCACGGTACAGCGCAACGGCTGAGGCGAACTAACCCTCTCATCACTCCATCCGCCTATGGCGGCATGTCGTGGAGCTCCCCCGAAGGGCAACGGCGACGACCGCCGCCAGTGGTGGATTGAGGGAGGAGCTGTTGGGGCCGCGGCCAGCAAGACACAAGCACAATACTTTGTGCGAAGTGGATGCTGGGAGCCGCAACCCGATAGCCCTGCTTAGCGGAAATAGAAAGGAGCCGATAAAATGGCAGAAGCAAAGAAAAAGACTGAGACGATCCGGCTGTTTTCGGACGGCGGGAAGTACAAGGGGGACCTGTTCGTGAGCGTGAACGGTGTGAACTACCAGTTGCAGCGCGGCAAGAACATTGAGGTGCCCCCGGAGGTGGCGGAGGTCATCCGCCACAGCCAGGAACAGGACGACCAGACCGCTGCCCGCATGGAAGAGCTGGCGAATAAGGCGTAATTTTTGAGAACCCCCGGCCCGGCGGCACACGCTGTGCCGGGGGTTATTTGTTAAACCTCTCAGTCGCCTTCGGCGACAGCTCCCCTAGTAGGGGAGCCCTTGGCAGACCGGTGATGAGAGTACTGGACGAATAAGGCCCAATATCCCGGGGACGGGATGGCCTTGCTATAGAGGGAAGGTGTAAATATGACTGTTGGTAAAGCAATCGAAACCGCCGACAAGCTGCGGCCCAACAACGGGTTTGACCGAGAGCTGAAGATCTTATGGCTGCGGCAGGCGGATGCGGGGCTGAGAAAGAGCGTGGTGGACAAGAGCGACACCACCGATTTTGATGCCGTGGGTGCGGACATCTTATACGACCGGGAGCAGGAACTTTTGCGGCAGGACGCGGAGCTGCTGCTGCCGGAGCCCTACGACAGCTACTACGCCCACTATCTGGCGGCCCAGATGGACGCGGCCCTGGGCGAGACCGACCGCTATGCCAACGAGATGCAGCTGGCCAACGAGAACCAGCAGGAGTTTGCAGCCTGGTGCAGGCACACCTACCTGCCCAGGATGGCCACGAAGTGGAGGTACTGAGATGGCACTGCCGAGTTTATACAGCATCTCGACGGGAAAGAGCATCCAGACGGCCTTTGGCGGCCTGAACGAAAGCTATGCCTGCGCCGAGGCAGAATTTACCGAGATGAAGAACTTTTCCAGCCGGGGATACCCCGCACTGCAGACCCGGACACCCCGGCGCACCATGCGGGCCATGGGCCGCTGCAACGGGATGTACCACCTGAACGGCCTGCTGCTGTGCGAGGGCACCACCCTGCGCTACACCGAGGACAGCGAGGACGACGTGGCCACCGCGGCTGCGGGCGGGGAGATCGTGCTGGAAAATGCCGTGACGGACAGCGAGAAAATTATGATCGGCATGGGCACAAAGATCCTGATCTGGCCGGATGCCAAGAGCTTTGACACGGCCACCGGAAAGCTGGAAGCCCTGAGCGCCGCATGGAGCCAGACCGGTACGGTGACCATTGCCCCCTGCGACGCGGGCGGCAAGACCTACACCGTGAGCAGCGTGGGAACCACAGAACCTTCCGGCCCGGCGGACGGGACGCTGTTTCTGAAACAGAACTCCTCTTCCAGCAAGTGGGCCTATGTGAACGTGCTGGAACAGTACGATGCCAAGAGCGGCAAGTGGGCGGAGATCCTTTTGAACAGTGTGAAGATGACCCTGCCCGGGCTGGCCGCTGCGGGCTTCAAGAAGGGGGATACCATTACGGTGGAGCAGGTGCCCGGGCTGGTGGAAGAGTATCTGGCCGAGGGTGTGAACGGCGAGGTGACCATTGAGCAGATGGACGGGGACAGCATTGTGCTGACCGGCAGCCCAAAGACCGAGAGCGCACGCTATTACGGCAGCTTTACCGTGACGGCAGGCGGTACCACCTGGAAGAGTATGAACGGCAGCGAGAGCACCACAGCGGGCGGTGCAGCCATTACCGCACGGCGGCGGGTGCCCCGGCTGGAATATGTGACCGAGAACGCAAACCGGGTATGGGGCTGCAACAGCGAGGAGAACGTGATCTACAGCTGCAAGCTGGGCGACCCCACAAACTGGTACAGCTACCGGGGCATTGCTTCGGACAGCTACGCCGTGAACGTGGGCAGTGACGGCCCCTTTACCGGTGCGGCCACCTGCATGGGCTATGTGCTGTTCTTCAAGGAGAACTGCCTGCACAAGCTCTACGGCAGCCGCCCGGCGGACTATCAGCTGGTGAGCGTGCAGTGCCGGGGCGTGGCCAAGCAGGCCAGCAAGAGCATGTGTGTGCTGGCAGAGGTGCTGTACTACCTTTCCCCTGATGGCGTGATGGCCTGGGACGGCAGCCTGCCGGTGAAGATCAGCAGCGGACTGGACAACACCTGGCTGATGAACGTGCGCGGGGCGGTGGGCGGTGTGCTGGACACCCGGTATTACCTGCATCTGCGGGTGCCGGGCCGGAACGAGACCCGGCTGCTGGTCTACGACACCGAACGGCGGCTCTGGCACGAGGAGGACACGGCGGCAGAAGAGAATGCTTCCGGCTGGGCGATGTGCTCCACGGGGCGGCAGCTATACCAGTGGGACGGCGTAAACCTGTGGGCCACCGAACCGGAACGGGAGGCCGACCGGGACACCGACACGGCAAAGGCGAATTTGGAACAGAAGGTGGGCTTTGAGGCTGTGAGCGGCGACATTGGGTTGAACGTCCCGGCGGACAAGTACATCAACCGGGTGTTTCTGCGGGTGGATGCCCTGACATACAGCGTTGTGGAGCTGCAGGCCAGCTATGAGGGCGGGGCCTGGGAGACGCTGGGCCAGGCAGCCGTTCTGAACAAATACACCCGGGTCAACCTGCCCTTTGTGCCGGAGCGGCACGACACCATGCGGCTGCGGATCAAGGGCACCGGGCAGATCGCGGTGCGGAGCATTGCGTTCAGCATGGCAGAGAGCCGGGGCAATCGGGTGGCCGGAGGGGAGCCGAAACGATGACCCTCTCAGCGCGCAATGCACCTGCGGTGCAGTTGCTTGCAGCTCCCCCGAAGGGGGAGCCCTGCTTAGAGGAAGGAGATTTTATATGGCAGATATTACGAGGCTTGGCGAGATCGCCATGCCGAAACTGAGTGACAACATGGCCCCGGAGGACAGGCGGAGCATCAACAACTACCTGATGCAGCTGCGGGACCAGATGATGTACATGATGCAGAACCTGGACGAGACGAACTTCAGCGACACCATGCGGGACAAGCTGGTGGCCATGGGGCTGAAGGTGGAGTAACCCTCTCAGCGCGCAATGCACCTGCGGTGCAGTTGCTTGCAGCTCCCCCGAAGGTGGAGCCCTGCTTAGAGGAATGCGAAGACGAAAGGAGACAGTGAGAAGATGGCAAGAGGAGAATGGTGGGAGTACCTGATTCCGGGCCACAATGTGGGGCTGATGGTAGGGGATGTGTATGACGGCATTACCGGCAACAGCGAAAAGAATGCGGGCACCGGCGTGTTTGGAACCAGAAAGAACGGTTCCAACAGCTACCAGTACGCCCAGAGCAATGACCGGGTGACCACGGCAAAGAACAATCTGGATTACATCAAAGGACAGAAGCCCGGAGAGTATCAGAGCGAGTACGGCAGCCAGATCAGCGGCACGCAGAGCCAGCTGGACAAGATGAACCGGGACGGCTTTTCTTACGACTACACCAAGGACGCAGCTTACCAGCAGTACAAGAACCAGTACACCCGGGGTGCGGAGCTGGCCAGCGAGAACGCTGCCGCCAATGCTTCGGCCCGCAGCGGCGGCTACGGCAACAGCTGGGGCACTTCCAGCGGGCAGACGGCCTACCAGAGCACCATGAACGGGCTTTCGGACGTGGCAGACAGCTTATACAACCAGGCCTACAACGAATATGCCACCAAGAAGAGTGATCTGAGCAGTCGGCTGAGCTCTTTGCAGCAGCAGGAAAAGCTGGCGCAGGATGCTTACAACACCCGCCTGAACAATTACTATGGCCAGCTGAACAGTGCTCAGACCGAATATGCCAACGCGGTGGGGGCCAACCAGAAGAAGGATGCGAACAACACCAACTTCTGGGGGAACGTTTTGCAGGTCGGCGCACAGCTGCTGCCGTGGGTGGTAAGAGCGTTTACCGGGATCTGAAGATCGGTGTGGGGGCCCTGGCATGGCGATGAGGTTTGCAGTGGACGAGTGAAGTTTTGTTTTGCGGGAAAATGGCGGGCCCTGCGACAGAGGGCAGAAAGAAGGGAACTTTATGTTATTTGATACCCTACGGAGAAAGAACCAGGCGGAACAGGAAGAGCGGGAATGGAATGCCAACCGCCCGGCGGACTATGTGAGCCGGAACAAGGACGCAATGGACAGCCTGACCGGGCAGATCGGCAGCGGGTTCGACTGGGACACCGGCAGCAAAGCCTACCAGCAGTACCGCGCCCAGGCCCAGGCCAATGCTGCCGCCAGCGCGGAGAACGCCCAGGCCAACGCGGCGATGCTGGCGGGCGGGTATGGCAGCAGCTACGCCGACAGCGTGGCAAAGCAGGGCCAGCAGCAGGCGCTGAGCGGCATTGACAATGCGGTACCCGGCCTGAGAGGCCAGGCACTGAGCGAATACCAGAACCAGCAGAACGACCTGCTGAGTGCCCTTTCCGGCATGGCCAACACCGAGGCGCTGGACCGAAGTGCCTACGGCAGCAACTTTGCCAACTACACGGCGTGGCAGAATTTCCTTGCCAACCAGAGCGAACAGGCCCGGAACGAGAACGACAATTACTGGAACAACCTCTGGAACACGGTAAAGAACATCGGCTCGGCGGCCCTGACGGCCTACGATGGGTACAAAGGGTACACCCAGCAGCAGTGGGAAAATGACTTTGCCCGAGAACAGTGGGAATACAACAAGAACCGCACCGACCAGAGCGATGCCCTGAGTGCTTACCAGCAGGCGTTCAACCTGTACACCCAGGGAGCCGGGGATGCGGCCAGCGACGTGCTGAACCGGTACGGCCTGAACGCAAACGCTTTTGCCAACTACAACGGCGCACCGGTGACCCGGGACGATCAGGCAGGTGTTCTGAGCACCGCGGCTTCTCTGGTGGCAAGCGGAAATCAGGAAGCAGCGGCCAACCTGCTGAAGATGTACGGGCTGGACAGCAATGCAGCCGGTTCCTATGGCACCATTGCAAAACGTCAGCTGGCGACCCAGCTGGCAAAGGCGGCAGCTACGAAGAGCAGCGGAAGTTCGAGAAGATCCGGCGGCTCCAGCAAGAGCGGAAGCGGGTGGACAAACAGCCAACTGCTGACGGCGCTGGGTAAGTATCAGAGCCTGAAGGATGATGACCCGACCAAGAGCGTCTATGCGAACATTCTGGCCAGCGCCGGAATGCTGCCGGACGGTGACACGGGCACAACAGCAGCGACCGGAACTGGCAGCGGGCTGATCGCCCCGCTGGCGAATCCGAACAAGTGGGCCCTGCCCGGGGGAACCACGGGAGGGAGCACGGGTAAGAGTACCGGAATGCCGTACAGCAACGCCCTGAGCTATGCAAAGGGGTGGAAGGAACAGGGAATGGATGCAAATACCATCGCCAGTCGGCTGATGAATCTGGGTGCATCGGACGATGTGATCGACAGGGCAATGCAGAACGCTGGATTTTAAGGAGGAAACAGGATGGCATGGAAATCGGGAAGTGCTGCTGCGCTGCGGAACCGCAATGAAAAAGAGCGGCAGGAAAAGACTGTGATGGCAACAGCAGCGGGCGGGGCAGAACCCCTCAGTCAGCGCAAGAGCGCTGACAGTCGCAACCCGTTAGACCTTGGCAGTACGGGAACAAGCTGGGCAAAGGGCAGCGCTGCTGCCCTGCGTGCACAAAAACAGCAGGAAGCAACGAGCCGACAGACGGGCACAGACTTGTACTCCACGGCGCTGGAGGATTACCGGACAAGGAACAACCTGGGCTTTGCGGATGAGATGGACAGCCGGAGCGACGAGCTGAACCGGCAGAAGGTGACAGTGAGCCCGGCGGGGAATACTCTTGGAACGTGGTACGGACAGCAGGCCCAGAAGCTGAAGAACAGCTATGCGGAGTACAGCCAGCCGGACGACTTTGACCAGGCCAACCAGTGGTTTGACCAGCCTCGGAATCAGGAGCTTGTGAACAAGCTGCTGGAAAAAAAGAGCAATTATACCAGCTATGCCGAGACCGGCACCAGCAGAAACGGGGCCAGCGCCGGGGATGGTAGCATCGACCCCTTCCGCACCACGGGAATCAAGGGGAAGGTGGGCAACACCTACAGCACGGCGGACCTGAAAAAGCTGGGGTACACGGACACGGAGATCCGGCAGGCCAGGGAGTATCTGGACACCATGGAAGAAATCCCGGAGTGGAAGCAGCTGGCCCGGCGGACGGCAAACACCGTGGGCGGCGTTGCGGACACCGTGGCCGCTGCCCCGCTGATGGGTGCGGAGTACCTGGTGCAGGCCGGAAAGAACATCCGGCAGAGCAGCGAGAACCGGAAAGCACTGGAAGCAGAGCTTGCCCGGAACCCCCGCGAGAAGAACCTGTATGACCAGCTGATGGAAACTGACATGGACTACCAGCCCAAGTACAGCACCGGCGACCTGTTGCAGCAGGGATTTACCCGGCAGGAGATCGAGGACATGCGCAGCCGCATTGCCGGAACGGAAGCAAAGGGTGGCATCGACACGGAGAAGAGCGTGGGCTACCAGCTGTACAACCGGGGCCAGCAGCTGACGGGCGCGGCCCAGAGCGGCCTGACCGATGTGCAGCGGACCGTGCAGGGCGTGGCGACCAGCGCGGCAGAGAACCTTGCCGTGGCTGCCATCAACCCGGCGGCGGTGCTGCCGGTGCTGAGTGCCCAGGGCGCTGCGGATGCCATGGGCCAGAGCGCGGCCAAGGGCGAAAGCGCAGGCAAGGCGCTGGCGGGCGGCGTGGCCAAGTTTGGCGCAGGATGGGCCATCAACAGCGTGGGTGCGGCTGATCTGGCAAGAACCATGGGCGCGGACTACGCCAGAAATTCCGTGGCGGGTGCTGTGGCGGACAAGATCCGGGCGCTGGCTGGGGATTCGGCCTTTGCGGCGGCACATCCGGCAGTTGCCAACGCCATTTCCGGCGGCATTGACAACGCCGTGCAGGCCTTTGTGGAGACCTACGCCGACAAGGCCATTGATGCGGCCCTGGGAGACAGCGAAGCTGCCCAGACCATGTTTACCACGGACACGCTGGTTCAGGCGCTGGAAGCGGGGCTGACCGGCGGCGCGTCCGGTGCACTGGGCGGCGCTATGGGCACAGGGCTTTCCAAGATGAACGCGGGAGATTCCAGCCTGCGGGGCAACGTGGAGCGGTATGCCGCTCAGGACGAATACGAGCAGGCGCTGAAGGAACACCAGCGCCGGGAGGAGCTGGCGCGGGAACCGGAACCACTCAGTCAGCGCGTGAGCGCTGACAGCCGCAACCCGTTAGCCCTTGGCAGAACGGAAAACTCTGATCTGATAGAACAGGGCTCATCTGAGCGTGTACAGCAGGGCTCTGCGGCTGAGGATAGCGGTACGAGTGCTGCACCGGTATCGGACAATGTGGCGGTGCAGACGTTTGCAGAAGCGGCGGCCGGTGACAGCCTGACAGGCAAGACCATCAGGCTGTTCACCCCGGAGGCCGGAAACGAGGCAAACCGCGCGGCTTTTGAGGAAGCCTATGGGGTGAAGTTGCCGAGCACGGCTGCGGCTACCCGGCGGATGCTGCGGGAAGTGGCGACACAGCGCAGCCAGCAGAATGCTGTTGAGAACGCTGGGGAAATGGTGGAAAGTTCGAGAGAAGCGGGCTCACCCTCTCAGTCGGCGCAGAGCGCCGTCAGCTCTCCCGAAGGGCGAGACCTTGGCATGTTGGGCAGCTCTGAGCTGGACGCTGAAGGCCGTACTGGACGGAAGGCGGCGGAGGACGACGGTATTGTAAATGTTCCTCAGCAGGCGGTCATGCAGGCGGCGACCACGGAAGAAAGTGCTCTGGGTGAAGCAGGCAGCAGCCCGATGCGGGAGACCTACGGCATGGAAGCACCGAGGACGGAGGGCCAGAAGCAGGCCCGGACGGAGCAGGTGCTGCGGAGCTGGAAGGTGGGCGAAAAGGCGGCGCAGGAGATCAGCCGGAAACAGCCGGAAGGCGTGGACAGTGACCGCTATGCGGCGGCAGCATCCACCCTGTACCGGCTGGGCCAGATGGAGGACGTGAAGACCTTTGACCAGGCGCTGGAGCTGGCGGGCACCGGCAGCGGCATGGCGGCCAACGTGAACTATGTGCTGGGCAACCTCAAGGGCCGGAACGCGCTGGAGATCGCCTACACCTACGGCAGGGATGCGGCAGAGACCCGGTGGGCCAAGAGCCAGCTGGGCGGTACTCTGACGGAACAGAGCCTGACGGGCAGGGGTGAGACCATCTACAAGGGAACCCTGCGCAACGCGAACGACGCTGGCAGCCAGGTGATCGAGCTGAACGCGGCGGCAACCGGCACCACGGCGGTTCTGAAAAACGTGCTGCAGAACGGTGCAGGACAGGCAGACAGCCGGGTGCGGGCCTATGTGGACACGGAGACGGCCCGGATCTTCTTTGGAGACAGCGCACAGGATACGTTCGGCACGGTGCTGCACGAGGACTACCACTGGTACAACGCACTGGACAGCGAGGGAGCAAAGACTTTGCAGGACCATGCCCTGCTGTATCTGGCCAGGAGCAGCGGCGTTGAGACCGTGGACGAGATGATCCGGGAGAAGATGACCGACTATGCCCAGCAGAATCTGACCTATGAGGAAGCTGCCGAGGAGCTGGTGGGCGATGCCTGGCGGGGCATCTTCTCCAATGAATCCGATTTCAAGCGCTGGGTAGAGTTCCAGCGCGGGCAGGCCGAGAAGAACAGCGGCAGGGCCGGAACCATCCGCACCGTGATGAACCGGGTGAAGGAGATGCTGGGCGGCATCATCAGCCGGGCAAAGGAAGTGCTGACCCTTGACCCAGACAACCGGGCTGCCCTGAAGGCCCAGCGCCTGGCTGAGAACGAGCGCAAAATTTTGCAGGACGAATACTTTGCCCACGCTGAAAAAGCGATGGACAACCTGCGCAGTGCAAAAGAAAACGCCGCTGCCCTCAAGACAGAGAGCGCGGCGGAAGGACGCAATATTCGTTTTTCGATCCAGAAGGATGCCGACGGAGAGAGCTACATCAAAATTGATGAAGATATCCTGAACGGTGTTCCACAGGAAGATTGGAAAACCGTAGTGAAGCAGGCCATCAAAGAACGGTATCCGAATGGCTTTGAGCGGAACGGCTGGACAATTTTGAACCATAAAGATGGAAGAAGTGAGTTTGTCCGTTCTAAATCTACAATGGCGCTTCAGAGAACGAACGAAGAAACGTATGCAGATAAAATGCGGATGGCTGCAAATCTGGATGAAATTATTAAAACCGCAGATGAAGTCTACAGAGAACCTGCAAACCACAAGAATGCGGAAGCATTCAACCGTGGAAAAATCAAAATTGTGGTTGGGCAGAATGCCTATGAAGCAGATGTTCTGACTGCCTTCAAAGCAAATGACCGGGAGATTTTCTATGATATTGTAGATATAAAATCTACAAATAATAAAACCTCCATGCGTACCCACGTAGAATCCAAAGATTCAAGGAGTAGTCTGCAAGGAGGTTTTACGGAACCCTCCGGCAAAGCCCACATGGAATCCGAAGATTCGGGGAGCAGAGGGTCGGAGGGTTCTATTTATCAGGAAAGCGCTGACACGGTACTCAAAACCGAGGAGGGCGGTGAACGCCCGAGCTTTCCTGCTAAAAATAGTATAGCACAAGAAAATGCCGAAAGCAAGGGAAACAGCGAACCTGTGAAGAAATCGGTGCGGTTCCAGCTGAGTGACGGCTCTGCTGGAAACGTGGATGAATTGGCGGCACTTCAAAAAGAAAGTCGGGAACTGGAACACCAGCAAAACGCCCTGAAAACAGAGCGAACAAACTGGCTGAACAGCGCCGAGGTAAAGGAGATTGAAGCGAAGAGAAAATCTCTGGGTTTGTTCTCTGCCGAGGCAAAGGAGTTTAAGGCCAGTGAAGAATACCAGGCGTACCTTGCAAAGCGGAAGGACTTTAACCAGCGTGGTGCAGAGCTTGAAAACCGAATCGGTGAAGTGAATAATGCACTGCGGGAAGCCCATGCCAAGCTGGAAACCCAGAGAAATGAACAGAAGCAGAAACAGCAGGCTGTCTATGATGCCAAAGCAAAGGAAGCAGGCGGTGCGGCGAAGTATCGCCGTCAGCTGGCCGTGGAGCAGTTTGGCACGACGAGTGAATTTGAACGGGCCGGATACATCCTGCCGGATGGGCAGATGCTGGATTTTGCCCGGAATGATAAGACCCGTGACACCGACCACCGGGAAATTATGAGTGTGTTCGGCCCGGCGGAAGTATCGGAAGGGACGGACGCACTGAACAAGTTCCTGGCAGACGGTAATGTGCGGGTGATGGCGGAAGCTCCGGGTGTTGACCTGGCCGCAGACAAAGCCCCGACCGCTGCACAGCTGGAACAGATCCGTGAGATGGCGGGAAGCCTGGGCAGTGAACAGAGAAAGTTCACGCTGGATATTTCCACCACCGACGGCAGGGTTGCAGCCAGCAAGGAGTACAGCGGCCGCATTGATGCTGACCGTGTTGTGCGGGAGATCAGGGACTATTACAAGACCGGTGAGCTGCCCGCAGAGAGCAGCCTGGCACGATTCCGGTACCAGCTGGCGGCCAAAGCCGAACAGGCGGAACGGGACGCGCGGAAGAACACCCAGCGGCAGGCAAGCCGGGCCATTGCGGACAACCGCGCGGCGATGGAAACGCTGGCCCAGATGATGGGTGTGACCCACGGTGTGAGGATCAGCCAGGATTCCATTGACGGGCTGGCGGTACGGTGGACAAAGGCCAACGGCAGCAGGGCCGACCGGACAAAAATTGCCGGAGAGACCCGGGCGCTGGTGGAGTACATGACGGCGGACGGGGCCAGCATGAGCAAGGCCAGCGCGCTGTCTGAGACCATTGCAGATGAGATTCTGAGCGGGGCGACCTACCGGAACACCGAGCTGTGGGACGAGTACCCGGAATACCACGACCTGAGCTACACGGTGAACAAGGACGGCCCGGCCAAGGCGGAGCTGGTGAAGCGGTACGGGACGTGGAGCGAAGCGGTGGCGGAGGCCCGGCGGCACGGTGTGAAGCTGCGGCAGGCAGAGGGTGTGCGGGACGGCAACCCGGCGGAAGTGTATGAAGCCATCGTCAACGACACCCGGGCCATGGGCGGCACAAAGGAAGGGGCAGCGGCCTTGTTCCGGGGCGCGGCCAAGGCAGCGGGCGTGGACGGCGCGGCCAGCATGGAGAGCACCGAGTGGCTGGATGTGCTGATGAACGTGCACGATGCCATCAAGCCCAGGATGATGAGCCGCTTTGCGGATGCTGCCGAGTACGAGGATGCCAAAGTGGAGCTGGCCGACCGGATGCTGGGTGATATCCTGAGCGTGCCGGAGATGACCGATGCACAGGCCATCTTTGACGGGTTCCAGCGCTGGCAGCGCCAGGCTGTGGCTGCTGCCGTGGGCGAGGAGAACGCGGAGCAGGCGCTGAAGGACCTGCGGAAGGTGCAGAAGGAGCAGAACCGGGAGTTCAACCGAAGGATGTATGAGAACAGCCGGAACGGAAGCCGGGATGAAGCACTGCAGCAGTGGACAGAACAGCAGAAGCGGAATGAAAAAGCAGAAAAGCTGCTGGATCAGAATCTGGATACGCTGGGGCTGGACATCACCAACTACGGCGACATGGCCGAAAAGCTGGACGTGCTGAAGGAAGCCTACGAACGGGAGTGGAAGGCCGAAAAGAAGCGGCTGAAGGAAGAACGCCAGCAGATGCTGGACGAGATCCGGCTGGAAAACAAACAGTTGAAGCGGGAGAACTGGAGCCTTTCGCACCAGGTGGCAGGAGAACAGCGCCGGGCTGATCGGGCCGAGTGGCAGCTGATCCATCAGGAAAACGAGATCATGGAATGGGAACAGGAAAATCAGCGCAAGGCTCAGGAATGGCAGGAAAAGCAGGCAGAGAGGAATGCAATTGCAATCACTGCAGCCCAGCAGCAGCGGGACGAGGACATTGCCATTGCCAAGAAGCTGGCTGAGAAGCGGGTACAGAAAGCCCGGGACGGTCGGCAGAAGGACGAGCTGCGGCGGGGCATCCGGGCCAATGCTGCCCAGCTGAACCAGATGATCCTGCGGCCCAGCAAGGACCGGTATGTGCAGCCCCACCTGATCCAGCAGGCGGCAGAGGTGGCAAAGCTGGCGGATATGACCCTGCTGAACGACCACGCCGTGGCCCGGCTGACGGCCCTGCGCACCAGCATCATGCAGTCGATGGGAGCCGAGAACAGCTCCAACGGCATCAGCGAGGACTGGAAGCTGAGCAAGGTGCCGGAGCTCATTGACGCGCTGCAGGCTGACCTGAATGCCAGCAAGCAGGCCCAGCTTGACCGGCTGAACCAGCAGCTGACAGAGGCCGAGGCACTGCCGGACAGCGAAAAGGCCGAGATGCTGCGTGACCGGCTGAGAAAGCGGATCCGGGAGACCGAGAACCGCACCTATCTGCCCATGACGGTGGACCAGATGCGGATGCTGAAAGCCATTACGACCAGCACCCTGCACGTGATCCGGACGGCAAACAAGACCCTGAGCTTGCAGAAAGCCGAAGCAGTGGATAAGATCGCCAACGAGGCGGCTGCAGAGGTGCGCCAGAGCAAGGGCAACGATGGAAAACTGCGGAGCGCCCTGACCAGATACAACCTGGACATGCTGGGGGCTGGCCGTGTGTTCCGGATGCTGGGCGGCTACGCAAAGAACAGCCAGATGGAGAAGCTGGGCACCATGCTGAATGACGGCCAGCGGGAACAGACCCGGATCACTGTGGAGGGAACGAAGCTCTTTGACAATGTGACGGGCAAGGCGAACCTGAGACAGATGGAAAAATTCGCCGGTCCGGGCGCGGAGCTGGTGGACATTGGCCTGAAGGACAGCAAGGGTCGGGCTGCACCGTTGACCCACGCCCAGCTGTGCAGCCTGTACATGCACCTGCAGAACGCCGACAGCCGGGAGCACCTGCTGAACGGTGGCCTGACGATCCCGGATGCGGAGGAGTACAACAGGGGCGACATTGAGAAGGCTTACCAGAAGGGCCAGACCGTGAAGATCGGAATGCTGACGGACAGCACGGGAAACCCCATGGCCGACACCGTGATCCAGGCCGTGGAGAAGGCCATGACCGACTACGACCGGGCCTGGTGCGAGGACATGAAGAATTTCTTCGGCAGCTACACCACGAACCTGATCAACGAGACGAGCATGAAGCTGCTGGGCTACCAGCGGGCCACCGTGAAAAGCTACTACCCCATTGCAGTGGACAAGACGGCGCTGGCGACCCAGATCGAGGGCGTGAAGCTGGATGCCACCATTGAGGGCCGGGGCTTTCTGAAGAACCGTGTCAAGAGCCAGATGCCCATCCTGCTGGAGGAGTGCAGCAGCGTGGTGCAGCGGAGTTTGCGGGACACGGCAGCCTACGCCGGACTGGCGGCACCCATCCGGGACGTGCAGAAGGTGCTGAACAGTGGCATTGAGACCGAGGACGGCATCAAGATGCTGAAAAATGGTATCCTGAAAGAGCAGTGGGGCCAAAGCGCGACGAACTACATCGATGACCTGCTGACCGACCTGCAGACTACGCAAAGAAAGCGCTCGACCACAATGACCAAAGTGCTGGACAGGTTGCGCGGCAACTATGCGGGTGCGATCCTGACGCTGAACCCGGGCGTGGCCATTGCGCAGGCGGCATCTCTGCCAACGGCGGGCGCGGTACTGGGTGCGGACACCATGGCAGCGGTGGTGCCATTTGTGAAGAACCTTTCCGGCAAGCAGCGGGCGGCGCTGGAGGCGGAGATCGCCCAGCACGGGGATGTGCTGCTGCGATACCGACTGCGGGGCAGCCAGCGGGGTGAGCTTGCCAGCATTGGCGTGAGCCAGGGCGCGGCAGAAAAGGCCATGGACAAGCTGCCCAAGTGGGTGACCGGCTGGATCAACAGCATGGACGAGATCACGGTGGCGGCACTGTGGGAAGGCTCCAAGCGGTATGTGGAGCACCATACCAACGAGTTTGCAGAGGGTGCAGCCACGAAAGGCAGCGAAGCCTACTGGGAAGCCGTGAACAAGATGTATCAGCGGGTCATCGAGGAGACCCAGCCAAACTACACCACCATGCAACGGGCGGGGATCCAGCGCAACCCGGATCAGATGACCAAGACCCTGACCATGTTCACGACCCAGAGGTTCCAGAACTACGGCATCCTGGCCGATGCGGTGATGGACTACAACGCCCAGAAAGCACGGGACAAGGCTGCACACAGCAGCGAGACAGCAGAAGAAGTGAAGCGGGCCGGAAAGAACCTGAACCGGGCCATTGTGAGCCAGATCACCCAGACTGCTGTGTTTGCACTGATGAAGATCGGTGCGGACTTCCTGCTGCACTGGTGGGACAGAGAGCAGGACGAGAACGGAGATGTGACCGCAGCCAGCGTGAGCAAGCGATTCCTGAATCTGTACACGGAAAGCTTTGCGGGCAACTTCCTGTATGGCAGCGAGCTGTACAGCGCTGTGGGAAATGCAGTGAACGGTACGGATTACGATGTGGTGAGTGCAACCAACATCAGCGCTGTGAATGATCTTTTTGCAGCAGTAACGAAGTTTTTCAGCCTTGTCCGGCAGGACACCGGTGACATGACGGAGGAACAGCTGGAAGCGTATCACCAGAAACTGCGAAAGGCAGGCGTGAACCTGATGCAGTACGGGTTTGAAATTGCGGGTGTGCCTATGGGAAACGCCCGGAAAATGCTGGATGCCTTTGATGCCTATGTGGAAGATGCACGAGACATTGCAAGCGGAAGCGGCTTTTCGTTCAGCTCGACCCCGATGAGCGCCACCGGGCAGTATGACCGGCTGTACAACGCCATTGCCGAGGGGGACACGGACAACGCCAGCGGTGCTATGGCGAAGCTGGAAGCCATGGGCAAGGACGAAAAGACCATTGCCAGCCAGCTGAAGAACCGGCTGAAGAAATACAGCCCGGAGGTGGAGCAGGCTGCACAGGCCCGGAACGAGGGTAAAGACAGCCAGCGCCAGGAGCTGACAAAGCAGCTTGTGCGGGAAATGTACGAGACCCTGGGCATCCGGGAGGGTGTGAAAGCTGACGCGGAAAAGCGGACATGGGTGATCGACCTTGTGACGGGAGCAATCAACCAGAAGGCCGACAGTCTGCTGGTCGGGGACAAGGACCGGACGGTCTACTCCGACCTGACGGACGCACTGGAAACCGGAAAGCGGAAGGACGTACAGGACGAGATCGACCGGCTGCGGACGGCGGGCAAAGCGGACAGCCAGATCAAGAGCAAGATCACCGATGCGGTGAAAGAGGAGTATCTGGCGGGCAACGACCACGACCGGGAACAGCTGGAACAGATGCTGCTGAAGCTGGAAAAGGCCGACGGCAGCCAGATGTACGAGGAGAAGAACTTTGCCCAGTGGGTGAAGGACGCGGCAAAGAAGGAGAAACAGGTAAAGAACAGCGAGGATGAGTGGGCAGGGGTGAGGTGAACCCTCTCAGTGCGCAATGCACCTGCGGTGCAGTTGCTTGCAGCTCTCCCAAGGGGGGAGCTCTGCTTAGAAGAAAAGGGAGACCGTTCGGGGTGAACGGCCTCCCTTTTGTATGTCCGGGGTAGTTGCACCCGGCGGGGCGTGATAGGATAGGGGCAGGAAGGGAGTGAAACTGTGAGCCAACTGGATATCAAGATCAGAAAGCTGCAGGACAATGGGTCTACGTTCCGGGCGAACATTGAGACGCTGTATCTGGGCGGTGTGCGGAGCGCCAAGGTGGACCGGCTGCACTTTGAAGTGCCGGAGGAGTGGAAGGCGTGCACCATCTCGCTGCATGTGAAGCGGCTGAGCGGCACCCTGCCGGACCCGCAGATCCTGGACGAGAACAACAGCGCACTGGTAGACCGGCGGTGGACACTGGAAAAAGAGGGCACCTGGATGCTGCTGGCTATCAACGACAGCGGCTACATTGCCATGACCAAGCCCGGCAAGTACACCTGCTATGACACCATCGACACCGACACGACCACCGAGAACATTACGCCGAGCATCTATGAACAGTTCGTGGCCGAGGTGACAAAGTACGCCAAGCAGGCGCTGGAGAGCATGAACGCGGCCAAGACCAGTGAGACCAACGCAAAAACATCCGAAACCAACGCCAAAGCCAGCGCGGACAAGGCGAAGGCAAGTGCTGACAGCATGGATGCGAGTGTGGCCACCTGCACCACAAAGGCCGGGGAGGCCGAAGCAAGTGCGGCAGGAGCCAAGACCAGCGAGACCAACGCAAAAACATCGGAGACCAATGCCAAGGCCAGTGAGAATGCGGCAAAGACGAGTGAGACAAACGCCAAAGCCAGCGAGGACGCAGCAGCCCTGAGTGAGACCCACGCCGCTGCCAGCGAGAAGAACGCCAAGACCAGTGAGACCGCCGCCAAGCGGGCCCTGCAGGACACGGAGACGGAGCACACCACCGCCTTGCAGAACATCGCACAGGCCCGCACCGCGGCCCTGAACGACGTGGCGGCCTCCACCAAGACGGCCACCGCTGCGGCAAACACTGCCACCCGGCTGGCCACCGCCGCTGCGGGGAGCGCTTCCACCGCCGCCACCAAGGCCGGGGAGGCATCTGCCAGTGCGGGAGCGGCAGCTACAAGCCGTCAGGCAGCAGAAAAGGCTCAGAAAGCCGCAGAGGATGCCGCAGCGCTTGCCGGAACACGGGCCGGCACGGACAAGACCCTGTCCGTGCCCGATGCACCGGCGGATGCAAAGACTGTGGGCGACAAGTTCAAGAGCATCAAGACGGACTGGAATTCCGTGACGGATAAGCCGAGTACGTTTCCACCGAGTGCGCATAACCACTCGAAATTGGAGTTCGAGAACAAGAATGAAGTGAATTTTGTTGGCATCCCAGAAAACAACACAGTCTACTTGGGATATCGAGACAACACCATTGATGAGTATCGGTTTAATGACGGTCGAGGAAGCGGCTCTTTTGCAAATGTCAGGGCCAACAAATTCATTGGTTCGCTGGATGGTAATGCAACCACCGCCACAAAAGCAACCGGCGTAACCGACTATAAGGACGCATCCAGAACAATCCAAGTCGGCTATGCGGGCGACGGCCTTAATACGTCGAATCTGACGCACATTGCCGGTTATACGGATGACGGTACAAAGATCAAAGATGTTTCCAAGGATGTGCTGAAAAGCTGGCTCGGGGTCACCAACATCACATCCCAAACCAGTGACCCCGGTGCGGGAAGCAGCCTTGCAACCGGTTCTATCCTGCTGGTGTACGTATAAGGAGGAGATAACATGGCAATTTATACCGGAATCGACGGAAGTGCAAAGTCGGTCTCCAAAATCTACACCGGCGTGGGCGGTACCGCAAGGCCAGTACACAAGGGCTATATCGGCGTGGACGGCGTAGCCAAGAAGTTCTATGACGGCGGCAATCCCATCAGCTCTTTTGCATTGGGGACAGAATTTGGCATCTCAGACCCAAGCGGCAACAAGACCTACTGGTATAAGCTGATCCATAAGGGCGTTCCGGGCGGCGGGTTGTACGACAGCACGGCCAACGGTGCATGGCTCTGGAGAACAAACATTGCGGCATCTACTTCTATCAGTAACAATTACATCTACGGCTACGAAGGATGGGCACTGGACAACTGGTGCGTCAACTACCCGGGCGGAAATATCACGTCCAGTGTGGCAAACCGCCTGATGACCGTGCATCTGCCCTACGTGAAACAGGCGGATTACGGCTCGGCCAATGTTTCCTCCGGCTCGAACGGCCTTTCGAGGAAGTGCTTTCTGCTTTCTGCTGTTGAGATGGGTGTTTATACATGGCAGGGCGTGGACGGCCTGATGGCGCAGGAGGGTGCAAAGCTGGACTACTTCGACTACACAACTGCTGCCACTGACAAGCGAAAAGCAGATAAAGAATACTGGACACGCTCCAAGCGAACCCACAACGGCAACTATATGTACGCGTTTTATGCGGACGGAAGTTTATGCAATGCAGGCTACAGAGAGAACTCGCACGGCCTGCGCCCCTGCATCGTGCTGCCGCTGAACACGCTGGTGACAACGTTTAAGTTCTTAGGGGAGCTTAACTATATTAACTGAGCACCCGGAAAGGAGAGTTCAAAATGGAAGAAGCAACGATCCGCCCCGGGTACACGGTACCGACCGAGACCGACGGCACCCCGGCAGATTACAGCGCGATCGAGGCTGCGGTGAACGCACACAACCAAAATGCACAGCCCGGGGAAGCTTACTGGGGTATCCGGTTATGCGGGGCGGAATACGAGGTGTACGAATACGGAGAAGTGCCCCAGCCGCCGACCGCCGAAGAGCTGGATGCGCAGGAAAAGGCCCATAGGGAAGCCCAGCAGCGGCAGGAGGTACTGGACAAGTTGCCGGAGACGCTGGAAGCGCTGAAAAACGAAAACGAAATGCTGAAGCAGTGCTTGCTGGAAATGAGCGAGACTGTCTATGCGTAAAATCACACAAAAAATCGAAAGGATGGTATTTATGATGGCTATGTTATGGGCACAGGAAATTATGTCCGCTGAGACCGTGGAGGAGGCAAAAGCTCTGTATGAGCGCTGCCCCCGCTTGCTGAAGGAGAAGGTCAAGGCGATTCTTATCAAGAGCGGCTTTGAGGAAATTACACAGTAAGGAGGCGCAGAGCAATGGATGACCTGAAGGTGCGCATCACACTGGGTGACACGACCCTGGAGGGAACATTGGACGAGCTGCTCGAGAGCGGAACTTTCAAAATGGAGTATGACCATGCAGGGCTTAACAAGATCGTGCAGGAAGCTGTTGCCCTACAGAGAGCTGAATATCAGAAAGACCCGCAGCATTACCATGTGCATACCATGACCATAGACGAGCTACCGCATCATCCCTGCACAACAAAACCGGGAACGCATACATTCGGCGATGAAATGTATGGGATTCGACAATTCCATGCATGGCCAATCTGCAGTGGAAAGCATGTCACGATTTGGCCCAATGATGATGCCGGTACGAGTTGGCGAGTTTATGCGGGAGTCACTTTGAATACTGCAAAGGAGGCGCAGAATGCCCAGAACAATTCTCGACGTGAGCAAATGGCAGGGCAGCATTGACTGGGACAAGGTCAAGGCAAGCGGCAAAATCGACGGCGTGATGCTGCGGGTGCTGGGCAGCAAGGGCGGCAAGCCCTACCTCGACCCCTATTTCGCCCGCAACTACGCCGAGTGTGCCCGGCTGGGCCTGCCCGTGGGCGGCTATTACTACACCTGTGCGGTCACGCAGCGGCAGACGGAGGAGGAGCTGGCCGCCCTCAAAACAGCTCTCCGGGGCAAAACGTTCCAGCTGCCCCTTGCCATCGATGTGGAGGACCCCCGCCTACGCTCCCTGGCCCCCGCAAAGCTTTCGGCCCTGGTGGCCGAAGCCGCTGCCCAACTCGAAGCGTGGGGGCTGTATGCAATGGTGTACACCTACACCAATTTCGCGGATACCGCCCTCGACATGGCAGCACTCGCTGCTTACGATCTGTGGATCGCGGACTACCGCGGCAAGCGCCCCGCCCGCCGCCACGGCATGTGGCAGTACACAAGCAGCGGCAAGATCCCAGGCGTGAGCGGCCCGGTAGACCTGAGCCATGCTTACAAGGGCTATGCTGCCATCATCCAGCGGGCCGGGCTGACGAAAGTGAGAGGAGCATAAGTGATGAGCAAGAAGCTTTTTATCAGCCAGCCTATGAACGGCCTATCGGACGAGCAGGTGCTGCAGGAGCGTGCCGCAGTGATCGGGAAGGCAAAGGCTGTGTTTGGTGACGATGCGGTTCCTCTGGAAACGTTCTTTGAGGACTTTGGCCCCGATGCGAAGCCGCTGGATTATCTGGCACGCAGCATCGAGTTTCTGGCTAAGGCTGACGTGGCGGTTTTCGCCCCGGGCTGGGAGTACGCACGCGGCTGTCGCATTGAGCGGCAGTGCGCCGAGGAATACGGTATTCCGGTAATGGAGGTGTGAGACCGATGGAGACGATTCTGGCCGCTGTGATCACCGGCGGCGTGACGCTGATCGGTGTGCTGATTGCCAACGGCAAGGCGCAGGCCGTGACCGAGACCAAGCTGGAGGAGCTGACCCGGGAGGTGCGGATGCACAACAACTTTGCCCAGCGGGTGCCGGTGATCGAGGAGCAGCTGAAAGTGGCAAACCACCGCATTGCCGATCTGGAAGAACATGAATACGAAAGAGAAAGGAACTGACCTATGATGAACAAGAAAATTCCCGCCGCAACCATTGCCCGCACTGTTGTGCTGGCACTGGCCCTCGCCAACCAGCTGCTGAGCGCAGCAGGCAAGCCGGTGCTGCCCATCGACAGCGCCAGCGTGGAGCAGTGGGTGACCGCTGGCCTGACCACCGCTGCCGCCATCTGGGCATGGTGGGAGAACAACAGCTTTACTCCCGAGGCCATCCACGCAGATGAGCTGCTGGATCAGATGCAGGGAAAAATCAAGTAAGAGTACATAGCAGCAGCCCCGGGGAGCCTGATGGTTCCTCGGGGCTGAATTTGCGTTTTCGACTTCTTTCGACAAAAGGCGTAGCATGATGGGCGAAAGGATGTGTTAGAATGACTGATACACAATTTGACCACTTGCTGCGCCCTCTGGGTATCATTCGCACAAAGAATGATTATTATACTCTCCGGCAGTGTATGACGCTGATTTGCACCAGGCCTGACCGGTTGCGAGCCTTGCAGAAGGAAGTTTATCTGCCTGTGGCGGAAGCTTCTGGTCATGCTTGGAGGGCTGTGGAGAGCGCTGTTCGCAGGACGGCAAAGCTGGCATGGAAAACTGACCTGGAAAAGTGCAGGTGTTGGCGGGATACCCGCTGGATCATCGGCCAACGGCGGGACAGTTTTTGGAGATGCTGTATAATGCAGCGGATACTATGTACGAGAAAAAGTAAGATTTGAAAGAAGTATGTAGAAAGAATTGGGGGTGGCGTAAAGGGAAAAATTGTTCGAGTGAGAATGTGTCAGGTGGGGCAGACTCTACCATTCAATCGCTGTGCGAAGATATTGTCAACCATTACGAAAAGTACCGCGCTAATCTTTTGACGGGCAAGGCGATGATCGTGGCGTATTCGCGCCCGATTGCGATGAAGATTTATCGAAAACTTCTGGAGCTGCGCCCGACATGGAACGAAAAAATCGGCGTAGTTATGACTGGTGGCAACAATGACCCGGAGGATTGGAAAGAAATCATCGGTACAAAATCTCACAAAGAAGAACTTGCCCGGAAATTCAAAGACAACGATGACCCGATGAAGATTGCCATTGTTGTGGATATGTGGCTGACAGGTTTTGATGTGCCTTCACTGGCTACGATGTATGTTTACAAGCCAATGCACGGATACAATCTGATGCAGGCCATCGCGCGTGTCAACCGCGTGTTTAAGGACAAAGAGGGCGGCTTGATTGTAGATTACGTTGGCATTGCATCTGCCCTCAAAGCCGCTATGAAGGAGTATACCAAGCGTGACCAGTCTCGATATGGCGATATGGACATTGCCAAAGTTGCTTATCCGAAGTTTCAGGAAAAGCTTCAGGTGTGCAAAGATTTGTTGCACGGCTTTGATTTCAGCGGATTTATTGGCGGTTCTCCGTTGATAATGGCAAAGCTGGTCACTGGCGGCGTAAACTTTGTTCTGGACGCAAAAGCACCCACGCGCAAAGATCTATTCCTGCGAGAAGCTCTGTTGCTGAAACAGTCGCATTCGCTGTGTTCCAGCATGACCACGGAACAGGAACGTCACGAAGCCGCTTATATGGAGGCCGTGCGTTCTACCGTGGTGAAAATCACCTATGGTGGGAGTGGCGGTAAGACACTTTCTTTGAAAGAAATCAATGCTCAAATCAATGAACTGCTGAAAGCAAGTATCCAGAGTCAAGGTGTTATCAGTTTGTTTGACAGTAAGAAGGCAGATGAAAATATCAGTCTGTTTGACCCGGCGGTGTTGGATGAAATTTCCAAAATGAAAGAAAAGAACATTGCCGTAGAAATTTTGAAAAAACTTATGGCAGAGCAGGTGTCGCTGTACAAACGGACAAATGTTGTGCAGTCTCAGAAATTTTCAGAGAAGATCACACAGTTAATGAACTCCTATTACAATGGTCTGATTACAAACGAGGAGGTCATCAAGGAACTTCTGAAAACGGCACAGGAAATCACAGAGCTGTACAACAACGGAAAGAAGTTGGGGCTGACGCAAGAGGAGCTGGCATTTTACGATGCTCTGACAAAGCCAGAAAACATCAAGGATTTCTACCAAAACAATGAACTAATTGACTTAACTAGAGAACTTACGGAAATGCTGCGCAAAAATCGGACAATAGACTGGCAGAAAAAAGAAACTGCCCGTGCGAGTATGCGTAAGATGGTGAAGCACCTCCTGAAAAAGTATAAGTATCCACCGGAGGATTATGATACGGCAATCAGCACGGTCATTAGCCAGTGTGAGATGTGGACAGATAATATGATGGCATAAAAAAGAGGATGAACAAATGAAGTTTTGTAATTTTCTTCTTCGAGTTGATGGCATTCGTGAGGCATCATTGGAAGATATGAAAGATGTTGTTGCAAAAGGAAATCATATATTTCGGCCGCAAAAGCAGAAGTATTTATATTCTGTTGATATGGATATTATCGAAGAAAGATTTTTCTGGATGGCATCTGACTA